>OBMA010002636.1_pt1 | contig 10377 bp, 12 predicted proteins | sample 1539141 | NCBI WGS metagenome assembly OBMA01 (sample SAMEA3991484, study PRJEB22521) | metagenome | biome: anthropogenic terrestrial biome; feature: sewage plant; material: raw primary sludge | place: Sweden | collected 2012-09-26 | reverse complement strand
ATTCCCCAATATTGTCCAACATTACCCTCATCATAACCTTTCCATGGTTGATCAAAAGCTTCAACTATATTGTAAGACCAATTTCTCTCTTTTGCAAGATTTAAAAATCCTCTTATGGCAATAGCTTGATTTTTTAAACCAGGAACTGCACCGTTAAAATTATAACCATGACTTGGCCAACCAGTTTCCCCAATTGTTATTTTTTTATTTGGATACTGTTTTTCAACTAAAGTATATTTTTCTATAACAAATTCATTAAATCTATCAATTGGAATTTTTTCCCAATAAGGTAAAATATGAACCATAATAAAATCAACATGAGTTCCAATTTCAGGATATTTAATTAAACTATGCCAAACTTCCGCAGTAGTGATTGGTTTATTAGTAAATTCTCTCATGAAATCTAAATAAGCACCTAACTCAGCAGCATTTAAATCTGTTCTAAGCAAAGTTTCATTTCCAACAATAACATTATTAATATTATTAGGATATTTTTCTAAAAGCTTTACAGCTCTTTCAATTTCTAAGAAATTCTCTTCATAATCGCCACTTAACCAAAGACCTAAATCAACCATCATGTTAGTTTTAGAAGTTTCTTCTAAAATTACTTTAGCATCAGCCGCAGAATAAGTTCTTACTTTATTGGTAAAATTTAACAAAATACCAATATCTTCTTCTATTTGTTTAGGTGATAATACTTTTTTATCATACCCTTCATATGGTGAATATGAAAGCGATTCAATTCTTTCCGATGCATCTTGCTTTAATGATATTCTATTGTCTTGTGTAATCCAAAAAAACACCTGAAATAGTCCAGCAAGTATAAGCCCTAAGATAATATATCTCAACACAGTTTCCTTTTTTTATAATTAATTGCGTAATATTACCATTTTTTGATAATTTTGATATAAAAATTACTAATATTGAGATAGTTATTTTGCTTTATGCTACTTAATATTTATTTTTTGTTAGTGTAGTTTACTTTTTGTAACAATTACTCCATCATTATCTGCATAAATATAATCTCCATTATTAAAAGTAACTCCTTCAAAATTAAGTTCGGTATCTCTTTGTGAGTCTGTTATTTCAAAGTTTCTAAGTGGGCAAGTTCCAATTGCATACAATCCTACATTAATATTTTTTGTTTCATCAATATCTCTTACATAACCATTTAAAATAATTGCTTTCCAGTTGTTATTTCTAGCAAATGCCATTAACTTATCTCCAACAACTCCAAAAAATTCTTGTGAGTTATCAACTACAACAATTCTCCCTTTTCCATCTTCATCTCTTAACATTTCTAATAAACGCCAGTTACTTTTATCAAGGTTAACAGTTACAATTTCTCCACTAAATTGTTTTAATCCACCATAATTTTTAAATTTTGCTGATAAAACTTGTATTTTTTTATCTCTATTATCATCACATAAATCTGCTGTTTGAATACTCATAATTGTTCCTTTTCTCCTAAATAAATAATATTCCAATAGTAATGAAATAAAGTGTATAAATTAAATAAATATTAATTTTATTAAATAAGCAAAAAAGTAACAATATGATAATTATATGAAATATACTATAATCAAAAAAAATTATGTGAGAAAAAATGAAAAAATTTACCAATGAATCGATGTTAGTGATAATTTCTTATTTAGAAAAAGAACTACAAAATAAAGATGAGATTTTATTTGAAGTATTAAATCCAGATGTAAATATTGATATTTATGCAGGAGAAATACTAAAAATTGAAAATAAAGAGTTTATTTATAGGTCATATAAATCTTGGTGTGATTTAGCTGAGTTATTATTTTGTAAGATGTTAATTAGCTCGATAACCTTAAATACAGTTGTAATTAAACTCCAAAAATTAAATAAAAATGATTCATTCCATAAAGATTTAAATGATGAAAAAAATGAAAAGTATGGTGAAAAATCAACTTTTTTTAGAATAAATAAAAATGAGGAACCAGCTTTTTTATATGCTTATATGAATGCTTTGAAAAATGTAAAAATAGAAGAAAAAACTAATATTTTAAATTTAGGAATAAATAAAGCAGATGAGTTTGAAATAATAAAAGAAATGGTAAATGAAGATATTTTTAAGCAGATGAATTTTGTAGGAGTTGATTATTCATTAAGTGCTATTGATTTTGCTAAAAAAAGATTTCCTTATGAAAATTTTAATTTTTTTAATCATGATATAAATAAATTAAATGAACTAAATCTAAAAAAGTCAGATTTAATTATTTCTATTGGAACGCTGCAAAGTTCTTCTTTAAATTTTAAACTTTTATTTATGGATTTAATACAAAATTATTTAGAAGATAAAGGTTCTATTATTTTGGGTTTTCCCAATTGTAGATGGATAAATGGTGAGATGATTTATGGAGCGAAAGCTGCAAATTATTCTTATAGTGAACAATCTGTTTTATATAAAGATGTATATTTTTGTAAAAAATATCTTCAACAAAAAAAATATAGGGTTACTTTGACTGGGAAAAATTATCTTTTTTTAACGGCAACTTCTATTAAATAAAAAAAATTTCATTAATAATGTTTTTTTTGTTACAATTAACTTATTAAAATAAAAGGAGTATATTATGCCATCAAAACATATTGAAGTAAAAACTTTTAAGTTAGCACATTCAACAGATGATACCTTAAGAATCGAACATGTAGAAAAACCTTATGGTGAATATAGTAGCCCAGTTGTAAGTATTGCTATTTTTTCTCATGGAAAAACAAAAACTTCAGAAGTTGAAATTCCTTATGAAAATATAGAAGATTTTTTAAAAGCTTTAAATGAATCTGTTGCTTTATGTGACTCAATTCCTAGAAATCCAATTCATGCAGAATTAAACTCAGAAATTGGCGGAGGAGCTTAATTCTTATGTCTGCTGATTTATCTTCAAGGTCAAACTCAAAGAGTTTGACCTTAGTTTTTTTTGCTTTTTTAGTCTCATTAATTGCAACTTTTGGAAGTCTTTTTTTCTCAGAAATTATGAATTTTATTCCATGTTCATTATGTTGGTATCAAAGAATATTTATTTATCCTTTAGTGTTTATTTTTTTAATAAATCTACTATTTCCTGATGATAAAATGTTCAAATATGCTTTTCCTTTAGTGATTATTGGTTGGAGTATTTCTGTTTATCATAATTTACTAATGTTCAAAATAATTCCTGAAAAATTATCTCCTTGTGTTCAAGGAATACCTTGCTCTGTTGATTATCTTAATTGGTTTGGGTTTATTACAATTCCTTTGTTATCTTTTTTTGCTTATACTATCATTCTTATTTTATTAATAATTTTAAAAAAGGAAATCAATGCAAAATAAAAAATTAGTAGTAATATCTTTATTCGTTTTAGTTATTACATTTTTGGGATTAACATATTTTTATAAAAATAGTCAAAATAGTAAAGAAGCTTTAATAGTTTCTTCAAATAAAGTATCTTTGGTAAAAGAGCATTCTATGTCTTTTGGAGATAATAAAAAAAATATTGAAGTAGTTGAATTTTTAGACCCAGAATGTGAATCTTGCGCGCTTTTCCATCCAATAATGAGAAAAGTTTATAAAGAACATTATTCAGATATAAAATTAGTGGTTAGATATTTAGCAAATCATAAAAATTCTAAATTTGCTGTAAAAATTCTTGAAGCATCAAGACAGCAAAATAAATATGAAGAAGTTTTAAGTGTTATTTTTGAAAAACAACCAATTTGGGCGCAACACAATAATGAAAAACCAGAATTATTATGGACATATTTAGAACAAATTGAAGGTTTAAATATTGATAAATTAAAAGAAGATATGAAAAATCCAAAAATAGATGAAATCTTAGATATTGATGCGAAAGATGCAAGTGCTTTAAATGTAAGAGGAACACCAACAATTTTTGTTAATAGTAAAAAATTAGTAAGATTATCTGAAAAAGATTTATTTGATTTAGTTGAATCTGAAATTTATAAATAAAAGGAAATTTTTATGGATATTTTTATTGCACTTATTTTAAGTGCCTTTTTTACAGTTGTTTATATTTATCTTAGAAAAAATAAAACGATTTTGGTAAAGCCAAAAGCTGTAAAAAAAGATGAATTAATCCAAAATTATAGAGTTGAGCTTTTAGAAATTTTAGAAAAATATGAAGATAATAAAGATTTACAATTTCAAGAAAGAATAAAATTTCTTAAACGGGTAAATTCTGAGTTATCAATGAATATCTTTTTTGAAAAAGAAGAAGCTAGAAATTTAATACAAGAATTATCAAATTTAGGAAAATAATGAAAAAGAATTTTTTAATAGGTTTAATGTTTTTAGGTTTTTTATTTAATGGTTGTGATTCAAAATCACCTATTGATAGTAGTGTAGTTGCAAAGAAATCATTACAAGATAATAAATATGAATTTGTTCCACAATCATTTAATTTAATCACAACAAGTGACAAAAGCATAAGCTTTAAAAGCACAGATAATGGTTTAGATTTTGATGAATTTAAAGGAAAAAAAGCTGTAATGATAGATGTTTTTGCAACTTGGTGTCCTCCTTGTATTGAGGAAATTCCTGTACTTAAAGAAATAAAAGAAAAATATAAAGATAATTTTGAAATTGTTTCTGTTTTATTTGAACAAGATAAAACAAAAGAAGAAATACTTGAATTTATTGCAAAACATGGAATTAATTATCCAATTACAATGGGTGAAGAGAATTTTAGATTAGCTAAAGAGTTAGGTGATGTAAAAAAAGTTCCTGAAATGTTCTTATTTTCAAAAGATGGAAAATTTGTAAAAAAATTTGTAGGTAAAACTTCAAAAGAAGAGATAGAAAAATATATTAAAATTGCAATTGAAAACTAATTTAAAATAGTTTCCAATTGAGCTAAATTATCAATAAAATAACTAGCTTTTGAAAAATCTTGTGTTATTGTGAATTCATTTTTTACAATAACACATTCAATTCCTGCTTTGTAAGCAGCTGTTAAACCTCTTGTTGAATCTTCAATTACAATAGTTTCCTCTTTCTTAGCTTTAAAGAGTTCTAATCCTTTTAAGTAAGGTTCTGGGTGTGGTTTTGCATAGTTATAATCTTCTTCGCAAAGTACAAAATCCATATAATCAACAATTCCTAAATTCCTATGAATTATTTCAAAGTCAACTCTTCTTGAAGTTGTTACTATTCCCATTTTATATTTTTTTGATAATTTTTCAAGTACTTCTTTTACTTGAGGTATTAAAATATTTTCAGTTCTTAAGAAGTTTTGATAATATAAATTTCTTTGATTTCTAGCTTTGTCTATTTCATGTGAAGAAAAGCCTTTTTCAAAAGCTTTTTGCCAAACAGTTGTTCCCTTACTCATAATTTTCATATACTCTTCAAACTCTAATGAGATATTAAAATACTCTTCTAAAGCTATTATATTTGCTTTAAAATATAAAGGTTCAGTATGAACTAAAACGCCATCATTATCAAATAAAATATATTTTTTCATTAAATTTTCCCTAGATTTAAATTTTGTAGATTATTAGATTAAATAAAAAAGGGAAGCTTTATTAGCTTCCCTTTAGATTTGTATATTTTAGGAGGAGAAATAAGTTAAATTAAATCTTAACATCGCAATTAAGTTATAATCAACCTGTAAAGCAATTATAATATCTATGCATTAACCTTTATTAAATAAAAGGTTAACAAAATATAAATATGATTAAAAAACTCTTATTTTATCCATTTATCTTTTGGAGCTTTGTATGTAGATATCTTTTCTATTATTTCATCTATATCATCAGAAATAATTAACATATCAACATAATCTTTTTTGATAAATCCCTCTTTTTCACAATTTCTTAGAAACTCAATCAAATAATTATAGTAACCGTTTATATTAAAAAAAGCACAAGGCTTTTTGTGATAACCAATTTGAGCAGATGCTATAACATCAAAAATTTCTTCAAAAGTTCCATAACCTCCCGGAATTGCAATAAATGCATCTGAAAGTTCAGCCATTTTTTCTTTTCGTTGATTCATTGTATCAACTTTATAAATTTTTGTAATATTTGTATTTTCAAGCTCTTTTGAAACTAAATCGTGTGTTATTACACCTGTTACACTGTTATTTAATTTTAATGATTCATTAGAAATAATTCCCATTAATCCTTGTAATGAACCACCATAAACTATTTTAAAATCTTTTTGCACTAATTTTTGAGCTAAAAGTTTTGTTGATTCTTCATAAATTTTATTATTTCCTAAAGAAGAACCACAATATATTGCTACATTCATTTCGTAATTTCCTTTAATTTTTCATATGGTTTTAACATTAATAATAATTTTGGTAAAAGTAATAAATCAGCTGCTAATACATTTATCATAATAATACCTGTTAATAATCCAAAATAAATAGTTGGAACTAAATTTGATAACATCAAAATAGAAAAACCAATTACTATTATTATAGTTGTGTAATACATAGCATGTCCAATCCCACGATGAGACCTTCTCATTGCATTTACATAATCTTTATCAAATTTAAATTCCTCTTCAAATCTATGAATAAAGTGAATAGTATCATCAACAGCAATTCCAATAGCAATAGCTGCAATCGTAATAGTCATAATATCTAAAGGGATATTTAGCCAACCCATAATTCCAAAAAGAAGAAAAATTGGAGTTACATTTGCAACTAATGCAATAAAAACTATTTTAAATGATCTAAATAATATAAAAAACATAATAGATAAAATTACAATAGATGCACCAAGTGTCGATATTTGAGAATTAAATAATGATTGAAGCATATTATTATATAAAACCATTAGATTTGATAATCTATAAGTTGTCTCTTTATTTTTAATAATCTCTCTTAAATCAGTGTTGATTTTTGTTAATAAAATATTTCTTCTTAAATCTGGATTTGAATCTATAAGTCTCATTGTAATTCTAGCTTCATTTTTTTCAATATTTATATAAGGAGAAAGTATCAAATCCTTATATTTAGGTGGTAATTGATTGTACAATAAGGCTAAAGTTATACCATCTAATCTTTCATTTTTATTTAAAATTTCACCAACTTTTAATAATGTTGCTAGTGATTGAACTTTTCCAATTTCTGGGATAGTTTCTAAATAATCATGTATTGCTGTGATTGTATCCATTTTATCTTGACTAAACCAGTATTGTTTATCACTGTTTTTTTCATCAAATTCATTTTCAAAATCATCATATTCGTCTTGATTTTTACTTTTTACAGGAGTTGTTTTTTCATCATCTTTGAATTTAATAATAATATCAAGAGGACTTGTTCCACCAAGGTTTTCATCTATTACTTTCATACCTTTATAGATTTCTGTTGATGGTTTAAAGTAGTTTATAAAACTATTTTCAACAAAAAGTTTTGAACTTCCCGTTATTGAAAATACAACAGCTAAAATACTCACAACAATTATAGTTTTTCCGTAATTTTCAACTATAAATGAACATTTTGTTATAAAAGAAGTTTGTATGTTTTTTTCATCATGTTCATCTTTTTTACCCATTATCATTAAAATAATAGGGAAAGTAACAAATGATAAAATTAAAGAAATTGTAATACCTATACTCATCATCAGACCTAGGTTTATAACAGGTTCTATATTTGATAAAATTAAAGAAGCAAATCCTACAACTGTAGTAATAATCGCAAAAAATGAGGGTTCTAATTTTGATAAAACAGTATTAATAACCAATTTATATTGACTAGCATTTTTATATCTTACATTTAATTCTCTGTATCTTTCTATTAAGTGAAGAACTGTAGACATGGTAATTATAAGTTGTAAAGCAATAAAGTTTGAAGATATAACAGTAACTTCCCACCCAAATAATCCTAAAACTCCACCAGTTGAAATAATAGAAATAAAACAAATTAGAAGAGGAATTATTATCCATCTAATGTGTCTAAATATATACCATAAAATGAAAATAAAAATGAAAACTAAACTAAATCCATAAATAACAAGGTCATTTTTTACAAAACCGATAGCATCACTTGCTATCATATTTACTCCACCTAGGAATATTTTTCCATTAGTTTCATGATTTTTTATAATATTTCTTATATTTTCTATATTTTGAGTATCGTTTTTTCTTATTAAATCTCGATAATTTTTAAATTCAATAAGTGTTTTTTCTAACTCAATTTTTTCTTCTTTTGTAATATTTTCTTCTTTTTCTTTTGCTGATAAAGAATTTCTTTTTTCTAGAAGCTCAAAATACTTTGTATCATTTTTTATATTTAGAATTAGGGCAGTTGTTTTGAAATCAGCACTTACTAAAGCATTTTTGTATAAAGGAGAGGTTAAAAACTCATTTTTTATAAGTTCCTTATCAAACTCTTTAGTTTCCATAGAATCAACACCTGCAACTAAATCAGAAATAGGTCTTACTGGTGATTGAAGTAGGGGAACTGTTAAAATAGAATCTACATTTTCAATATTTTCAACAGTCAAAAACTCTTTTGAAAGATTTTTTATAGTCTCAAGACTTTCATTTGAAAGTAAATCATTATGTGGAGTAAAAGTTACAACTAAAAAATTTAGATTATTGTATCTTTTATTAACTTCTCTAAAAAATTTTAAATCTTTATCATCATCTAATAATAGAGTTTCAGCAGAAGCATCAACTTCTACTTTTGTAGAGTAGTAACCTAAAATAGAAACAAATATTGATAAAATTAATAAAACAATGATTGGATACTTAAAAATAAAAGTATCATATATTTTTTTAATCATTATTTTTTATCTGGATTTTCAAGTAAAACTAACATTTCATCAAAAGTTTTTTCTTTCAATAAACCTGCAAATTGTTGTCTATAAGTTTGAATAATACTTACTCCTACCAAATCAACATCATAAATTAGCCATTGTTCACTATCTTTTGATTTATTATAAAAGTTATAGTTAATTTTATATGTACCTTCTTTTCCTAATAGTTCTGTTTCAAGTTGCAATCTTGCATTTTTGTATGGATTTAAACCTAAAATTTTTACTTTTTGGTCATTGTATAACTCTAGTTTTTCAATGTATGAATTTTTTAATTTTGTTTCAAATATTTTTGTAAACTCTTTTTGTTTTTGCTCACTTAAAGTATCCCATGTTTCTTTTCCAAGGGCAATTCTTGCCATTAATTCATAATCAAAAACTTCATCAATTATTTTAATTATTTGTTCACCTTTTTTATTTATAGGTAGATTTTTTTGTTCTAAAATAGTTAATACATTATCGATTTTTTTAGTCATTACTGTTTGTATTTCATCTTGTTTCATTGCACTTGCAGATGTTATTGCAAATGTTATTAGAAATAAGATTTTAAATAAATTTTTTAATTTCATTAATTATTCCTCTATCTGTTTTTTTCTTGCTTGTGTATATATATCTCTTAAAAATGGATATAAATCTAAAGCATCTTTTTTCAATGATTCATATTGTCCTAATTTTAAAGAGTTCGAATTAATTACATCAAATGTTTTAATTCCAACTTGCTCTAGGAAAGTATTAGGTATTTTATAGTGTGCAAATTTATCCCCAGAAGTACTTAATGGATTTACATAAGAATCGGCTGTTATTCCTACAATATCTCTTAAATTCGATGGTCCTAATAATGGTAATACAACATGAAAACCATCGCCAACTCCATAGAATCCTAAAGTTTGTCCAAAGTCTTCTTTATGAGCTTTCATATCAAGTTCTTTTGTTGCAGGATCCATAAATCCTATAACACCCCAAGTTGTATTAACTACAAATCTTCCTAATTCTTCACCTGAATTTTTGAATTTTAATTGTAATAAATTATTAGAAAATCTAACTGGAAACATGATGTTTTCAAAAAAATTATCAATTCCTATTCTTATATTTTCGTGAACTATATTGGCATAACCTTCTGAAGTAGGATTTAAAATATTTATAAAAACTTTGTCATTAAATGAGGTCATAAGTCTATTATATCCACTTAATGGATCAAAAATCTCTTCTTTTTTTTGTGAAAATTCATCCTCAAATTCATTTTCTAAATTATCACTATCTCTATTATTTTCATTTGCAAAACCAAAAACTACTAATAATATTATAAAAATAAAATTTTTCAATCTCGCCCTTTTTTTAAATAAACAATATTATATTCAAAATATTTAGAAACAAATATTAAGTGTCATTTTTAAACTATTTATAATTTTTAATTATTAAGGATAAACTACTCATAAACTATTTATTACAAACCTGATATAATGGCGAAAATTTTGAAAAACAAATCGGAGTTATTATGGGTAGAGCCTTTGAATATAGAAAAGCTGCTAAAATGAAAAGATGGGGAAATATGTCAAGAGTTTTCCCAAAATTAGCAAAAGCAATAG
>OBMA010002633.1_pt1 | contig 10381 bp, 5 predicted proteins | sample 1539141 | NCBI WGS metagenome assembly OBMA01 (sample SAMEA3991484, study PRJEB22521) | metagenome | biome: anthropogenic terrestrial biome; feature: sewage plant; material: raw primary sludge | place: Sweden | collected 2012-09-26 | reverse complement strand
TGGAGTTCAGACGTGTGCTCTTCCGATCTATTGCGGTTCTGGTTCTACAGCACTACGTTCAATAATCAGGATTTATGTATTATTCAGGCAAAGAAGATGGATGAATATTCTCCCCTGAAATATCGACGAGCGACTGAAAAAATAGAAGAGGTCCTAAATAAACCTGTGGCGGTTTTGTTAGATTCGTTGGCTTACTACGAGAGGGAAAGATTGATACATCAGGGCGTATATTTCATAGTTTCTGACAAATACGCATTTCTTCCATCGTTGATTGTGAATGTGCAGGCAAAGAAAAAAACTAAAATTTCCACAAAATTAACGCCTGCTGCACAATACATCTTGTTGTATTATTTTTTAGCAGATAGTATAGACGAACTTACTATTAATGGGTTGCAAGAGATTATGCCCTACAATTATCTGGCATTATCACGTGCAGTTATCAATCTGGAAGAATGTAAGCTTTGCAGGACAGCAAAAGGAAATAATGGAACTAAGTTCATCCGTTTTGAACCTTCAAAACGGGAACTCTGGGAGAAAGCACAAGCATATTTATCGTCTCCGGTAAAAAAAGTACTGTATTCGGATTCCATCCCGGAGGGTAATTTTAGCGTGAGCGGAATAAATGCCCTATCGTACTACTCGCGCTTAAACCCGGAGCCTTACGAAACAGTGGCCATTTGGGATAAACTTTTTAATATACGGAATACATCATACAATGAGGCTGAAGGCCCTTGCAAGATTCAAATATGGAAATATCCGACAACAATTCCAAACCAGCAGAAAAGTAGTGTTGTTGATAAGCTTTCGTTGTATCTATCCATGAAAGATGAGCCAGATGCACGAATAGGAAAGGAATTGGAAATTATAATCGAAGAAATGAAATGGTAAAAGGATTAGAAAAATTCAAAGAATACTTTACTGGTTTTGAGGACAACTATGTCATTATCGGAGGAACTGCCTGTGATATTGCTTTGCGAGATACAGACATGCACCCAAGGGCAACCAATGACATTGACATGATTCTGGTAGTTGAAAAAATGACACCTGAATTTGGACAACGTTTTTGGGACTTCATCGCTTTGGGTGAATACAAAACACGACAAAGAAAGCGAGTGGATAAAGATCCGGCACCCGAATTGTTCCGTTTTATCAATCCCAAAGTGGGATATCCTGCCCAAATAGAACTTTTGTCAAAAAAATTCGAAAGGCTATATACTTAATACATAATTTGTACTACGACCTCCATCTTCAGCTTTGCATAGAATATCTTTTACCATCAAATCCTTGATGTCATTAAGTGCTGTATCTGCGGAGCATTTGGTTATTTTAGCCCACTTTCCTGAGGTTAATTTGCCATCAAATCCATCAAGCAATTTATTGAGCATCGTTCGCTGACGCTCGTTAAGTGATGTTTGAGCGTGTGTATCCCAAAACCGAGCTTTAGTCAATATAGACCCCAATAGTATTTCAGTTGATGATAAAGCTCCGTTAAGGCACTTTATAAACCATAGTAGCCAGTCGGTTATTTCTCCATTACCGTGTTGTGTACGTTCTAAAATATCATAGTATGTCTTTCTTTCATTTAGAATCTGATTTGACATACTGTAAAAACGCTGAGAAGATCCATCACTGCGAGCAAGCAGCATATCTGTTATTGCACGGGCAATACGCCCATTCCCATCATCAAAAGGGTGTATTGTGATAAACCACAAGTGGGCTATTGCTGCTTTTATGACACTATCCAATGATGACTCATGGTTAAACCACGAAAGGAATTTCTCCATTTCATCGCTCACTATTTCTGGCTTCGGGGCTTCATAATGGACTCTCTCTTTCCCCATTGCTCCGGACACAACCTGCATTTCGCCTGTACGATATTTCCCTACCTCAATACGATACATTCCACTCCAACCAGTTGGAAATAGTGCAGCGTGCCAACCAAACAATCTTTCATGAGAGAGTGGCTCATTATATCGTTGGGTTGCATCAAGCATCATCTCCACAACGCCATCAACATCTCTTGTCGAATTTACCATTCCCGAAACATTTAATCCTAATCTACGAGCTATTGACGAACGCACCTGTTCTTTATTTAGGATCTCACCCTCTATCTCGGTAGATTTCAATACGTCAAGAGTAAGCGTTGTGAGCAGAGCCTCCGCTCGAAGCGAGAAACCTAACCCTTGCATCTGACCGAGTAATCTCCCTTGCATATAGCGAACTTGTGCTAATGCTGAAACCAATCCTTCGGACGAGTATCTGAAATCGTTCCAGTTATTTAATTGATGGATGTACATCGTTAATGAGTTTTACACAAAACTAGGTATAATTCGGTAAATAGCAAATTATTTGCCGAATATAATTCGGTGTTTAAGGATTTCTTTCCCCGAAATACATTTTAGTTCGACTTCCGGAGAGTAGATAGCTTATCTGATTCCTCAAACTAGTATAAGATACTATATTTATATGAAGAGATATTTATTATTCTTTGATTGTTCATGATTCCCCTTTTATTGGTCTATATTTGTCGCACAAAACAAATCTTTTATGCAAAAAACGATCAAATTATTAATTATGCTGACTGCCGTGGCGTGCGTATCACTGACAGTCAGGGCTCAGAGTGTAGAGGTAACAGGTATTAAAAAGCTTAATTCCACAACGGTTGAAGTTATTTGTAAGGATGGAAACAGGATAAGTTTCGATTTTTATGGAGATAATATCTTCCGCCTGTTCCGTGATATTCGGGGCGGATTGATCCGTAATCCGGAATCTAATCCCAAAGCTGATATTCTTGTAAATAATCCGCGTAAACCTGTGTCAAAACTTGAAACAGGTATTGACGGTGATTTCTTTTTTATGCGTACGCCGGTAGTTGAGGTCAGACTGGATAAAAAGTCATCCTGCATGACGGTTGTCAGAATCTCCGACAACCAACCTGTGGTTAAAGAACTGAATCCCACAATGTTTGACGAAGACAATGTTTCTCTTACATTGTCGGCCGATAGTAATAATGAGTATTTCTATGGTGGTGGCGTCCAGAATGGACGGTTCTCGCACAAGGGTAAAATTATTGCCATTGAGAACCAGAACAGCTGGACGGACGGTGGAGTGGCTTCGCCCGTACCATTTTACTGGTCTACTGCGGGTTATGGTGTTATGTTCCATACTTTCCGCAAAGGTAAATATGACTTTGACTCGAAGCGTAATGGCGAAGTGAAACTTTCCCATAGTACTGATTACCTGGACGTATTTTTTATGGTAAATAATGGCGCTGTTGCTTTGCTGAATGACTACTACCAACTGACAGGAAATCCGGTACTGCTTCCAAAATTCGGATTTTACGAAGGGCATCTCAATGCCTATAACCGTGATTATTGGAAAGAAAATGAAAAGGGTATTCTTTTTGAGGATGGCAAACGTTATTCTGAAAGTCAGAAGGATAACGGCGGTGTGAAAGAATCGCTGAACGGGGAGTTGAATAATTATCAATTTTCGGCACGTGGGGTGATTGATCGTTATAATGCTCATGACATGCCTTTGGGTTGGATTCTTCCCAATGACGGATATGGTGCCGGATATGGGCAAACAGAGACATTAGACGGTAATATTGCCAACCTCAAGTCTTTGAGCGATTATGCGCATGGAAAAGGGGTTGAAATAGGATTGTGGACTCAGTCCGATTTGCATCCTAAGGCTGGAGTAAGTGCCTTGCTCCAAAGAGATATTGTTAAAGAGGTGCGTGATGCCGGTGTAAGAGTTTTAAAAACCGATGTTGCATGGGTTGGTTCCGGCTATTCTTTTGGTCTGAACGGAATTGCCGATGTGTCCGGGATTATGACTTATTACGGAAATGAAGCGCGTCCGTTTATTATATCTCTCGACGGATGGGCAGGAACACAGCGTTATGCCGGAGTATGGTCCGGCGATCAAACCGGTGGTGTGTGGGAATATATACGTTTCCACATTCCCACATATATAGGATCAGGATTGTCCGGAATGCCAAACATCTCCAGTGATATGGATGGAATTTTTGGCGGCCGTAATGCTGTGGTTAATATGCGTGACTTCCAGTGGAAGGCGTTTACTCCTATGCAGTTGAATATGGACGGATGGGGTGCTAATGAGAAATATCCCCATGCACTGGGAGAACCGGCCACATCGGTCAACCGTTGGTATCTAAAGCTAAAATCGGAGATTATGCCGTACACTTATAGCATAGCTCGTACAAGTGTTGACGGTATGCCTATGATTAGAGCGATGTTTCTGGAGTATCCAAACAAATATACGCATGGATCTGCCACTCAGTACCAATTTATGTATGGACCGGATTTTCTGGTTGCTCCAATATTTGAAGAAACCGAAGCAGACGAAGCGGGAAATGATATTCGCAATGGTATTTACCTGCCCGACGGAGAATGGTTTGACTACTTTACCGGTGAGCGTTATACAGGTGGACGTATCATTAATAATTTCAAATCTCCGTTTTGGAAACTTCCGGTATTTGTAAGAAGTGGTGCTATTATCCCGGTGACCGAACCAAATAACAATGTTTCGGAAATCAAAAAGGATTTGAGAATGTACGATGTTTATCCTCATGGTAACTCCTCATTCTCCGAATATGATGACGATGGCCGCACTGTGGCTTATACTCGTGGATATTCTGTTACTACCGATCTGAAATCTACGCTGAACGAAAAGGGTGAAATGGTCTTTTATATTGCTGCCTCGAAGGGTAGTTTTGACGGATTTGAAAGGAATAAGTATACGGTGATTAATTTACATCCGTCTGAGAAACCCAAAAAGATATCGCTGAAAATCGGTAATTCAAAGGTAAAACTTACCGAGGTTAATTCGCTTGATGCATTTGAAAAGGGTAAGAATGTATATTTCTACGACGCTGCTCCGGAACTGAACAAGTTTGCTACTAAAGGTAGTGATTTTGCTTCTCTGTCTATTAAAGGTGGCTCAAAGTTAATGGTTAAGACGGATGTTTTTGATATTGTTAATAATGATCTGAAGCTGACTATCGCAGATTATAAGGTTAACAAAAAAGATCATCTGCTGTCGCATACCGGAACGGTATCTGCTCCTGCAAATGTGAAGACTACCGACGAAAACATAACGGCCTATACGCTTAAACCTACCTGGGATAAGCAACCGAATGCCGATTATTACGAAATAGAATTTGACGGTATGATCTATTCTACCATTCAGAATAATCACCTTACTTTTACCGGTCTTGTTCCCGAAACAACCTATTCTTACAAGATTCGCAGCGTGAACATGGATGGTGTTTCTCAATGGGATTCGTACACCGCAACGACTAAGTCTAATCCGCTGGAATTTGCTATTCAGAATATAACGGCAGAAACTTCGGTGAAAAATCAGGGTGGCCAAGGTATAAACAAGCTGTTTAACTTTGATGAGGGTGATGCATGGCATACATCCTGGAGTGAAAAGGCTGTTCCTTTTAATATTATTATTAATCTAAACAGTGTAAATCACCTTGATAAAATGGAATATCTGCCCCGTACCGATGGTGGAAACGGAATATTGCTTACCGGAAGCATTTATACAAGTGTAGATCGTGAGAATTGGGTGAAGGCCGGTGATTTTAAATGGGACAGATCGGCGACCGTCAAGACATATACATTCGACAAGCAGCCTGTGGCACAGTATGTAAAAATCGATGTTACAAGCGCTGTAGGTAATTATGGTTCAGGACGCGAATTGTATATCTTTAAAGTACCCGGATCAGAAAGCTACCGTCCCGGTGATATAAATGCCGACCGTCTTATTGATATGAACGACTTTACTTCATACCTCAATTACACAGGTCTCCGAATGGGTGATTCTGATTTTGAAGGCTATATAAGTAATGGAGATATAAACAAGAACGGACTTATTGATGCCTATGACATTTCAGTTCTTACAACCCAGCTGGGTGGTGGTGCCAAAGGTGCAGGCATGGATAAAATTGAAGGCAGCCTTAAGCTTACACCGTCCAGAAACATCTGCAAGGCCGGCGATAGTTTGGAAATACGGGTAAAGGGACGCGGACTTAAGAGTGTAAATGCTCTTAGCTTTGCCATACCTTACAAATCGGATGATTTAGAATTTATCGGAGTTGAGCCTCTGGCAATGAAGGAAATGGAAAACATGAGTAATGATCGTCTGCATACAAATGGACAAAAGGCTCTATATCCCACCTTTGCAAACATTGGAGATAAACCTGTAATTACCAGCGATGCGGAACTCGACCTGTTTGTAATAAAATTCAAGGTCAAGCGAGCATTCAACGCTGGCAGTCTGATTCCTGCTGACGGAATGCTGATTGACAAAAACTTGAATGTGAAGCATGTATCCTTTTAATCTGTAATATATATCAGATTATTATAATAGCCCGGGTGTGGTGATTGCAATAAAAATCGCAATAATCGCATCCGGGCAATTATTTTATATCTTTCAATATTCCTTCCTCGTCCTTGCCTTCTTAATAATTGGCAATATGTTATAATATAAAACGCTGAAACAGTAAACGTGATGAAATGAATACTCTCCAGAGTATGTAAATTATATGCATAAAGTAAATCCCTCAACTTTTTAAGTTGATCCGTGATATTGAGGGGCCTACGCGGAAGGGGTCCTTGCAAACGGACATAAAAAAAGAAGCAGCTATCTGTTTGATAACTGCTTCTTTTTTGAGTGGTGCCACCAGGAATCGAACCGGGGACACAAGGATTTTCAGTCCTTTGCTCTACCAACTGAGCTATGGCACCATCGTTTTCATTACGGGTGCAAAGGTAAGCGTTTTTTTTATATCTCCAAACTTTCTGTTAAAATAAATATATCTTTTTTTACATTGGCTTCGGGCGAAGGGAATTTAACTGCATAAGTAAAAATTTTAGTGCTAAATATTTGAAGTTTTGAAAATGTTTGTACCTTTGCAGCCGTATTGAATTAGCGGGATGTAGCACAGTTGGTAGCGCGCCACGTTCGGGACGTGGAGGTCGGAAGTTCGAGTCTTCTTATCCCGACTAATCTGAGGGTAATAAATTTGAAAGAGTTTATTACCCTTTTTTTATGCTCAAAAAGAGGTAAATTAATCTATTTTAATAACTTTGTAGGAATTTAAATTGATTTACTTCTAACTTTAGATCGTATGAATTATGCAAAATGTATATGCTTAGGGTTGGCGTCCTGCATATTTTATGCTTGCAGCATCTCTCCGGAACAGAAAAAGGAGATGGCTGAAGCAATGATTACTCTGATGTCTGATTCCATTGTCCCCGACAAGCGAACGGCTGTTTTTGATGTGGAGCCTGTGGTAACGGACAGTCAGCTTATCCTAAAAGGGGTTACCACCAGTAAGGAGGCAAAAGAAGCAACTCTCAATTTGTTTGCGCAATTTAAGTGGCAGGTGGCCGACAGTATCAGGCTTCTGCCCGACTCTGCTTCGGTGGGTTCCATTTACGGTATTGTAAATCATTCGGTGGTTCCCATGAATTCGAAACCGCGTTTCAGTTCGGAGATGTCTACCCAGGCATTGCTCGGTATGCCGGTGCGTATCCTCCAAAAGGATTCGTGGCTGCGGGTGCAGATGGCCGACAATTATATTGCGTGGACCGTGGCGGGTTACATAAAACAGGTTAGCAGGGAGGTGTACAATGCCTGGATGACTTCCCCTAAGGTGATTTTTCTTTCGCATTATGGTACCGCTTACAGCAAACCGGATCTTACGTCTACACCCGTATCCGACCTGGTAAGCGGATGTATGCTTAAGCTGGAGGGTGTTGAAGGGGGCTTTTATAAGGTGAGCTATCCCGACGGACGGACGGGCTATGTGCGCACCAGCGAGGCAAAGCCTGTGGATGAATGGCTGAAAGGGATTAATCTATCGGCCGAAAGTCTGATCAATGCAGCCTACTCCCTTAACGGTACGCCTTACCTGTGGGGTGGCACCTCTTCCAAAGGGGTGGATTGCAGCGGGTTTATAAAGACAATTACATTTTTACACGGACTGATCTTGCAGAGGGATGCCTCGCAACAGGTTCACACGGGTATTCCCGTGGATATATCTGCCGGATATGATAATCTGCAGCCGGGGGATCTGTTGTTCTTTGGCGAAAAGGCAACCGCCGATAAGAATGAGCGTATCATCCATGTGGGGTTATATGTGGGCGACAAGACTTTTATTCATTCCATCAACAACGTACATACCGGCAGTTTCGATCCCGAAAGTGACCTGTACGACGATTATAACACGAAGCGTTTCCTCCGTGCCTCCCGCATTTTGGGAGCGGTAGGAACGCAGGGGATCTCTACAATCCAGTCCAATCCTTTTTACCAACCTCAATAAGTTTGTTATGGAAAAAGGAAGAAGAGATTTTATTAAGACCAGCGCACTTGCCCTTGCCGGCAGTGCCGCTGCGGTTCAATTTATACAAGCCGGCAACGGGATACAGTGTGTTCCGGCGATCATTCAGAACAAAAAGAATATGAAACTATCATTTCGTCCGTACAACCTTCAGCTTAAGCATGTGTTTACGGTAGCCAGTTATTCGAGAACTACCACTCCGGGGGTTCAGGTGGAAGTTACCTACGAAGGTGTAACCGGATACGGAGAGGCTTCCATGCCGCCCTATCTGGGGGAATCTGTGGAGTCGGTCGTGGCCTTTCTGAGTAAGGTAAATCTGTCGCAATTTGCAGATCCGTTCCAGTTGGAAGATATCCTGCTGTATGTAGACGGACTTGCTCCGGGCAATACGGCGGCCAAAGCTTCGGTAGATATCGCCCTGCATGATCTGGTGGGGAAGCTGTTGGGTGCACCCTGGTATAAGATATGGGGACTGAACCGGGATAAGACTCCCTCCACTACGTTTACCATCGGGATTGATACGGAAGAGGTGGTGAAGGAAAAAACACGCGAAGTGGCAGGGCAGTTCAATATCCTGAAGGTAAAACTGGGCAAGGATAACGACAAGGAGATGATTCGTGCCATCCGTTCTGTATCCAACCTGCCCATTGCCATTGATGCCAATCAGGGATGGAAGGACCGGGCGCATGCCCTTGATATGATTCACTGGCTGCGTGAGCAGGGTTGTGTTATGGTTGAGCAGCCCATGCCCAAAGAGCAGTTGGACGACATTGCCTGGGTGACGGCTCAGAGTCCCCTGCCCGTCTTTGCCGACGAGTCGCTGCAGCGTCTGGCCGATGTGGAGAGGTTGAAGGGTGCCTTCTCGGGAATTAATATCAAGCTGATGAAGTGTACCGGCATGCGCGAAGCGTGGAAGATGTTAACCTTGGGAAGGTCGCTGGGGATGAAGGTTATGATCGGGTGTATGACGGAGACTTCGTGTGCGGTTTCTGCCGCTGCCCAGCTTTCGCCTGCGGTGGATTTTGCCGACCTGGATGGGAATCTTCTTATCTCCAACGATCTGTTCAGGGGTATGCAGGTGGTGAAGGGTAAAATCACGCTTACGGATTTACCGGGAATCGGTATCGAGAAAATTTAATACAGTCCGCCATGAAACAGTGTATTGTAGGGATAGTTGCCTTATTGGGTATAACGGCCTGCCAACAGCAGAAGGTGGTTACGGAGATTGTTCCGGATGCTATCCGCATTTCGGAAACGGAACGGCACAGGCGTATCGCGCTGGATTTCCGAAAAGACAAGGAGAGCGTAGTGGCGTATATACAAAATTACTATCCGCTGGTGACCGACAGTATGCTGGATGCCTGGGAAGAGTCCAAGGCGCTTGAGGTGATGTATGTGCACGGGAAGAAGTGTTACTTTAATCAGGCTGCCCCCAATCTGTTCCGCATTGATCCGGAGGCGAAAAAGGTGAAAGAGGCCAAAGAGGGCCGTTCCTTGTCGGCTTCCGAACTGGTAAACCAAAAGCATCTGCCGGAGGTGATTAATACGTTGCGTTCGTCGCATACAACCCAGGGGTTGCCTGTACGCTTTGAGGTTACTTATAAGCTGACTGTTAAGGCGGATGCTGTTCCCGATGGAGAGGTGATCCGCTGCTGGCTTCCCTACCCCCGCGAAGATAACCGGCGACAGAGTGAGGTGGAACTCCTTTCCGCCAGTTGTGCCGACTATCAGATTGCTCCTAAGGAGACCTTGCATCGTACGTTGTATATGGAGAAAAGAGCCGAAAAGAATAGGCCTACCCAGTTTTCGGTTGCTTACCGTTTTACATCTTCGGCCGAGTGGTTCGACCTGAAGGAGGAACAGATGCGTCCTTACCATACGGAATCCGACTTATACAAGAAATATACGGCAGAGAATGCTGCCCATGTTCTGTTTACGCCGGCGATACGGCATCTCTCCGGACATATTGCAGGCAACGGGGACAGTCCACTTCAAAAAGTACGT
>OBMA010002624.1_pt1 | contig 10409 bp, 6 predicted proteins | sample 1539141 | NCBI WGS metagenome assembly OBMA01 (sample SAMEA3991484, study PRJEB22521) | metagenome | biome: anthropogenic terrestrial biome; feature: sewage plant; material: raw primary sludge | place: Sweden | collected 2012-09-26 | reverse complement strand
TTAAGTGATTGATTTAAAAATATTTTATTTATCAAGTGGAGTGTTAAACTCATGTACAAAGGCACTCATAGAGTTGAACTAAAAAAACAAAAAAAATCAATATTTTAGGAGTTTTTTAAATTTTTTATGATGTTTTTTATATTGTAGAAATTGATACACTCTTACCTTTGCTCTAGGTAAGAGGTCATTAATTGTTTTTCTACGAAATATAGGTCGATATTTCAGACAATAAACTATCTATTTCTGTTTTCGCTTTTTGATTTTTTAATTCAAGTACAGATTTAGATTCAACAACAGCATCTCGATAAATTTTACGTTCTGATAAGTAACTTGATAAGGTTGGTAGTACCTCTTTGAATTGATCTAAATATTCAATTGCTTCAGGAAGTTCTGTACTGCGTGAATTGACCTTATTTATCAATATGACTGCTTTTATTTGAGCATTCGTATTTTTTGCTTCTATAAGCTTCTCTTGCATGTAATACATCAACTCTAAATCAAATAATGAAGCTGCTGTTGGTACGATTAAGAGATCGGCTACAAGTAATGCTTCACGGAATAATGAACTATCTCGACCTGCTAAATCTATTAAGATGTAATCATATTCACTATCTAGTTGTTCCAACCTGTCTAACAGATCGGAACCAATGTATTCGGAATTAATATCATTTCTTTGTTTAGACCATCGCATTGAGGATTGCTGTTCATCGGTATCAATAAGAATGGTTTTCCCTTTTTGTTGAAAACCAATCAATAAATTTGTTGCTATTGTGGTTTTTCCAACGCCACCCTTTCGGTTAGCTATACATATAATCTTAGCCATAACACACCTTTAAATGATGAAAATTTACTTATTTGTTCTTGATCACATTTAGTTGATTGCTCAAAATTTTTTCAGCTTCTTCTTTGCCTACAATTTTTTTTGCTGCATCTAATAAGGTTTTCCTAATCCATGCACTAATTGATAACTCCATATCTTCAGCTTTAATAGATACAGCTTTCTCAATTAACTCTAATTCTTCAACAAATAGAGGGGTTGTTAGATTTCGACCATTTTTAGTTCTTGATCTCACTGAACAACTTAGTTTGTTTTCTTCTAACTCAATTACGCTTTTATTTCTTGTGACAACTTCTTTCTTTGGTGGTTTTACATCAGAGTTTATATCTTCAATAAAATCAGTTTGTGTTCGAGCTTTTTGGAACCTTGAGTTTGATGCAGTCATTTTTTTACCTAATACATTAATAATTGATTTAATTTTAAACTAAAATACAACTATTGATAGTTTTATTTTAGTTTTATTTTTAATTTAAATTAAGTCAATTTTATCTATATTTAACATTACTTTATTTGTTTCATTTAGTGCAACAATTATTTTTTGATAATGAAGTACATCCTCAAAGGTTAAAACATCACCTTTTCGATCTTTCAGCCATTTTTGTGCGGGTTGGTATCCACCAATATAAAAATTCCATGCAACTTCGGGAACATTGGCAAAGTATTGTTCTTCATTAATATAAATGTTGCCATCTTTATACTCGATTTTTTCAATAAGATTATCACCAACAATTGGATACTTTGTAATATAAGTATCCAATAAAGGACTTTCCATTAAATGAATTTCACGTAAACTTGAACCAAGTTTAGCTAATTCAATAAAGGTTTTTGTGTTTTTAGGATATGGGATTTTTGGGAAATCTATTTTCAAAAACTCTTTATAATTTTCCCGATATTTCCCTGAATACAAGACAGCATATATATAATCTAATATATCAATAGGTGAAAAAGTACCTTTGATTCTTTCTTTTTCATCCGTAAATGTTAGACCAATTACTTCAGATATTTTTGAAACAATAGAGCTTTCTAAATTTGGTTTTCGATTATGATCACTAATCAATGTGTTTTGATTTACATCCTGATAGACGTATAAGGGAAATATACTTGTAATTTCACTTGTTTTATTTGAAACAAAACAACTTTCCATAATTTTATTGGTGATAAAAGTATGCTGATAGGTATTGCCTGTTTTAAATTGTTTACATAAAGCTAAACCATAATTATCAATACAAGAGAAGTTTTTCATTACTTCATCTCTAGGGTAGCAATGAAATCCCTTTGATTTTCCTGTATAAAATGTCCACCTAGTATCAAAAGGTCTATAAGATATAGGTACTATTTTGTTTTCGTTAGGGTGATTTTCTTGTAAATCTTTACGAGCAAATCCCACTTGCCAATCACGAACATCCTTTCCTAATTTAAATGTTGTCCTAGCATCTTCATCATTCAATGATAGAAAATCTTTTATTGTTTTCTCTACTTCAACTTTATTACGTTTAATAGTAAAACTATCCCTTGCTGTTACTATTCCAACACTATTGATTTTAAATAAAGCACTGATAGAAAATCCTTTATCATAATTAGCTTGAGAATTAAAATCCTTTTGCACCATAAAATAATTAGGTGCGATGTTTGGTATTAGGGTGTATGGAATACTTTTAATATTATTTTCCAATAGAAAATTGTATTTATCCTCACGCTTTCCGTATAAATCATAATGATAAACTTTAGCTAGGCTATTGGCTTTTTTCTTACCTGTTTTTATAAAAATATTAATAGATACACCTTGCATAATATCAAAAACGTTTTGATCTATACTACCATCAGGTGATGTTTCTTTTTTCTTACTATTACCATGTAAATCAATAGTATAAATCTTATCGTATGTTTTTAAAAGATTCCAACGCATACCCCTAAAAGTTGGGTTGTCTAAAAAACCATGAGGGTTAATAAAAGCTAAAACCCCAGTTCCATTTTTCTCAATAAAATGCTGTCCATAACGTAAAAACTTAACATAATCATCGTTAATCCATTTAGGATTTCTTTCATTTAATCTTTCGGTACTGTTAGGCTCTTTTTTATAATCATCCATCAATGACATTATCCATTCGCCCTTATTAGAACTTTCCCCGCTATACGGTGGATTGCCAATAATGCACATCACAGGTGTATCACGTTTGATGTAGTTTGCTTCATTTGCTTCATTACTTACCCAATTCGCAAATAATGTACCTGTATCAGGATGACTTTCTTCAAGGCTATTAGTCAAATACACTCTTAGTCGTTGAGTTGATTGAGGTTTATATCCTGTTTCTTGTAGCAAGAGATAAAGTTGCAAATGAGCCATAGCATAACTAGCCATGAGTATCTCAAAGCCATTTAAACGTGGAAGTAAGTGTGATTCAACATAGTTACTCCAAATACCATCCTGACCTTCAAACTTTTTATGAATATGCTTTACAACTTCACTAAGGAATGTCCCTGTCCCTGTTGCGGGGTCAAGCATTTGAACTTTATGGACTTCTTTTTCTTCTATAATTTTATTACCTTTACCTTTACCTTTTTGTATAGATGTCCCTGTAGCTTCTACTTTAATTGTTGTTTTACTTGTATCTGCCAATCCTTGAGATAAACCAAATTCTTGTTTTAATACATCATCAACAGCACGAACTATAAAATTAACAACAGGTGCGGGTGTGTACCAAACACCACGACTTTTTTTCAACTTCGGGTCGTATTCACCTAGAAATGTTTCATAGAAGTGAATAATAGGGTTTTCCATTTTTGTTGAACGACCATAGTTCTTTAAGATTTCTTTCACATTGCAATGCAAGAAAACATCAATAAGGCTATCAACAACCCATTTAATTCGGTCATCAATTTCAGGCCCCGCTATGTATCCAAATAATCTTCTTAGAAAAGGGTTCGATTTAGGAATTAATTCAGCAGCTTCTTGTCGGCTAAATGTTGGTAATGTAGGGTCATTTAATCTTGCTGCGAACATGCCGTAAGCAATGGTTTGTGCATATACATCGGCAAAACTTTTAGGGGTTATATCGTGAATTAGAATATCTTTAAACGCTTCCATTTGTTCTTTGAGCGTACTATCTTCATGTGAATCTTCATCACTCGTTAATGCTTTTTCTACAATACTAGCTAATAGTTTTGCTTTTCCCGCCATCATTTCTGCGAGTGTTTTTGGGCTTTTTATCGTATGCCCTACATGGATAATAAAATTATTAATTAGGTTTTCAAATTCTTTAAAATTTTCAGGTAATGGCTTAACTCTATTGCCTTCAATTTCAGCAATTTTAACTTTTGTTCTAAGTTCCCCATTCTCATAAAAATGGAAATTCATATAATCAGTAAAAATAATATTATTTAGTGATGCTTTGTAGCGATCAAATTGCTCTTTATTTCCTGTCTTTTTAAGACCATCTAAATCTTTATCACCAATGTCTTTTGCTTCGATAAAACCAATAGGTATGCCACCTTTTTTTTCTACGATGTAGTCGGGAGCACCACAAGTTTGTCTTTTGGGTTCATTAATTACTGTAAGATTTTCAGGAAATATGGATTCTAATAAATTCTGTAAATCACCACGAAAACTATGTTCTGTAGTGATTCCTGTACTATATTTATTGCTAATTGAGTGGATATAATTTTTAATCATGTTTTAACTTTTTGGTTAAATAAAAACAATTATATCAAATATATGTGGCTCACTAAACAATTAAAAAACATTAATCAATAGTTGTATTAAACAACTATTGATTAATTAATTATTAATGTATTGATTGTTGTGTTGCTTTGATTTTCCCTTGTCGCTCTTTCTGCATTCTTACTTCTCTGAACTCACAATTTAATTTGGCATAAGGGCAACTTGAACAGCCAAGACAAAAGCCATTAAATGGTTTTTGTCCAATAAATTCCTCTAAATCACCAATAGCTTCATCAATTAAATATTGATCAAATTTCATAACTTTTAGGTTTTTACCCATTAGTTCTTTTCGACCTAAATTTGAGTTATCAAGCATACCTAAAGTCCGAAGCTTTCTACCTATCCATTCAGGACGCTCCCAATCTGCAATTTCATTGGTCATACTTTTACCGTAGTTATCATCAAGTAAAAGTCTAAGTTCCATAATCAAATGCGTTGTAGTGAACTCAAAAAATCCATCTTTAATTAAATTTTTAGATGCTTCTACTATTGCTTGATCAATGTTATCGACAGATAAAGAAACCGTTTTTTGCAGTTGTAATGCTTTCTCAAGGGCATCAGAACAGGTTTTTGAAACCATAGAAGCTATGGTTCTTAATGGCAATGCGATTTCATCAAATCGACCTGTTTTATTAATATCCCGATCTTTTTTAATTCGCTCTATTTCCCTACAGTTTTTAAATGCCCAAGCATGTAATTCTTGGCGTAGATTATGTATTTTTCGATAATCTTCAGCGACAAGAGTTTTAATTAGACCTTTTTCGGAATCGGGGATATGGCGTGTTTGAATTCTTAACATACGTGTAGATAAAATATCATCAACACCCGCAGTATTACTAATGAGCTTTACACCATAAAAGTTCAATCTTTGAGTTTTCATGGTTTTTACATCAGTCCATATTTTTTCAGCAGTATGCTTGTTGTAGGAAACTTTTAGAGCCTGAACCAACTCGTTAAACTGTCCATCTTTACCACCTTTGGATGCAATACCTTCTAAATCATCAAACACTACAAAACCTCTTGCAGCATCAATATGTCTAGCTGCTGAAGCAGCCGAAACTTGTCCAATGACTGAGCCATTGCAACAAATATTCGCCATTGCTACACCTGTTTGGGATTTACCTGTACCCGCAGCACCATTCAAGAAAAGAATAGGTACAGAATCAAAAATATTCTGAACATAAGTAGTTAGTACAGATAAAGCGAGGATTACATAATCCTCTTTTACAGGAAGCCATATCGTTTTTTGAAGAATGCTGTGTATGTCCGTATAAATGTCTTTCGTATCTCTAATACGAGCTTTTCCATTAATGTATGCAGAAATACTAGCCCATTCCCAAGTTGCATATTCATTAACACTTGGCTCTGATCGAATCAAAGTACCATCACTTAATCGGACAATACGCTTTGAATCAGGTGTACCTTCAGGAGCTTGCATCTTAATTGCTGAAAGGGTCACAGCATCAGAGCGAACAATAACTGTCTTTCTTAGCTCTAAAGGATGTTTATTACCATATTCATCAACTCTTATTTTTCTTTCAAAAGTTTCGACAGGATAGTACATAAATCCATTGATATAAGCGTTATTAATATCAATCGGCTTATAATCGAAAGTTCCTTCCTTTAATAAATCGTCCTCAAAACTTTCAGTAATTTTTGTTGAGCAAATTTCAGCTTCATCAAGTAAGGAGGTAAAAAGTTCAATACAACCATCTTTCTTAAAGAAATCAGTCCAATCTGCTCCCCATTCGCTACTGTCTTTTTCAATGCCATTAGCATCATATTTAGGATTGGCATACTCAACAGGACATTTCACACGGTAACAATCTTTTAATGCAAACTGAGAAATAATTTCTGCCATTTTATCACCCGCTGAATCGTGATCATGGCCCAAGTAAATTTTTTCAAACTTTTGCCAAAACACATCACTCTTAAATTCAGTTGGAATACCTGACCCATGCGTACTAGAACAAATAAGAATTTGATCTAGTAAATTATTCTCTTTTAAATTTTGATATAAAACCCATGAATCCTTAATACCCTCACACACAAAAATTGTTTTTTGCTTGGTATAAGAGTGCGTATAGTAAACTTGAGGTGAACCACTCATCCACCCATTTTTATCTGTAGGATTTTTGGTTACATCGGGAATATTATAATAACCAAAAGGCTTTTTAAATTTCCCTTCCTCTGTGAGAATAGGAAAAACAAGGGCATTTTCAGAATCCCTTTCCTTGTAGTAAAAGCTTAACCCCAACCCAAAATAGTCAATAGTTTCATCCGTAAGTGATCTATCATAAAGATATTTCTTCGCTTTCGGATTGCTATTCAGGCGAGATTTAAGTTTATTTACCCAATCCATGCTTAAATTTAAAGCATCAGGTTGATCAGTTTTTTTACTAACTGCAACCTTCTTTTTACGAGTATTTTGATCATCAAAGTTATAGTGAGGAAGATTTAAAAAAGCTTTAGCTTGTTTCAATGCTTCCTGTTTATTGGGCAAATCAAACCTTTTTAACCAAGCATCTAATAGATCAAAAGAACTTTCATCTGCACCATTAAAATCCTTACAAAGACCACGATTTGCACCCTTCAAAACAACTCTAAAACTTCCTGAACCTTTTGATGAAGGGGTATCTTTAACATCACCTGTAGCCCATGAGTTTCCAAAGTTCTTACCATTTGGAAATAAGTAACGAACAACTGATTCCACATTATCAGCTAAACGTTCAGCAACTTCTTTATATTCATTAATCATAGTGCTTCTACCTGTTTAGCCAACATTTCATGTCTTAATTTTCTATAATCATTAAAAGCATCTTTGGGTGCTAAATGCCCATAATGCCTTTTAACTGTTTCTTCACTATCTAATAGCAATAGTGCCGCATGGCTAAATGCACCTAAACGAACTTTTAAATAAGTAGTAGCAACAACATCCCGCATAAAATGAGCATTAACTTGTTCCACAATATCTTTATTGCCGTACCTATTAGTAAACCTAATAAAAGTCACACCTAACCCTTTAGGAGTTAATTTTTGCCCAAACATTGAAAGAAATAAAAAATTGTATTTATATCCATAGTCCTCTCTGACTAAGAATCTACGCCATTCAATATATTTATCTATCAATACACTTAAATCTTCATCAAAAATATGATTAAAACCATCTTTAGGAATACAGGATTGATTACTATTTTTGAATGAATTTTTAGGTATATATATCCCCCATAATTTTGTATTTTTATCCTTATAAATACATTCATGGCTAATATCATAACCATCTTCAGCGATAATCATGTTCGCCCAATTTTTTATGCGTAATGGTACTTCAGACATGCATAAAGTAAGAATAATATCTCTAAGTAAAATAACATCCATTTTTAATGGTGTTTCTAATATTAATCTAGGGGATAAATCCTCTTTGGCTAAATTGACTAAATCATATATGTAATCTATAGGTCGATCTAAATCTAAAACCTTAATTTTTTTCTGCTTACCCTTACTAAGGGTTGTCGAATCTGCTTTAACCTTATGACTTAGTTCTCTAAATTTTTCAAAATTTGTTTTGCAAATTTCAAGTAGTTCATCCTTACTAATATTTAATTGTTCGCAATAAAATGAAGAATTCTCATAAAAGAAACTACCTTCAGGATTCCACATTGCTTTTGTTTTACTGACAGCATTAACTTCTGTAACTAAAAAATAACCTCGTTTTTCATATAGCCAAGTAAAATAACTTGCCATAAAATCTGGATTACATAGATTAAATAAATTTAACTTATCATTAGGAATGAGATTTAACTCTTGATTTGCTTTAATTAGGCAAATAATGTTTTGCACAAAAATAGCAAAAGATGGAACTTTCTTCCCAACCTTAAATCTATATAGGTCAGTAACCTTTCTAGCATTTAAAACACTTGAATGACCTAGATCAGGTCTAAAGTCCAAATCATCGTAAATTTTCCAACTTGAAAATCTCTTTTTATTTAAATTAAACTTTTCAGTTTTAAATAAACAAAGATCATAAAGCTCTTGCTTTAAATCTTGAGTTACTAAATGAAAAGCGAGGGGTTTTAAATCGTTTTTATCATCAGGTTCATTGGTCTCGGTATTTTTACTATAGTCATAAATAGTAATAGGTTTAATAACTGAAGATAAATAACCTTTTGGAACAATGGCGACTTTTTCAACGGCTAGTAAATAACTGTAAGGTTTATATTTTTGGGTTCTATTACCATTGTCTTTGTAATGAATATCATAAATAAAAATAGGTAAACAACGCCCATTTAAGTTGTGAACGATAGCACTTTCTTTAGGATAATAGCTTGGAGATTGTTTTTTAAGAACACTAGAAATAATTCTTGCTACATGCTTTTTAGCATCACCACAATTTACGTAGTAAATATCAGCAATTCTATTTAAGCAAAAAATAAACCGTTCTTGTGGGGATAAACTATAATCAAATGTGGAATCAATTGAATCCCATGATTTTGTACCATATCGAATAAAAACATCATTAACAAGAATTTCATAAACGATTTTTTTATTGCGAAAAGTATGTAAACTTTTCTCTTTGTGTTGTTCTTCAATATAGGATAAAAAAACTTTTTCATTTTCCTCAAAAGAGTTCAAATAAAAAGAAAGGGGACTTCCAAACAAATGATTAAAATCTTGAATGCATGATCTTAATGCTGTATTCAAAGCACTTTGATGGCCATCAGAATAGTTCTTTTTAATCGCTAAAACATCTAATTGTTTCTTCGCATTAATATAAAACTCGTAGCTATTAGGCTCGACTAAATCTTTAGACATAACAAATCTCCATACAAAAGGATGATTTGAAACGATCTAGCAAATATGAGATAATCAAACTTCAAAGGGTATCAACTTTTGAAGCAGATTTACAAACGGTCTATTGTTCTAAGCAATAGGCCGTTTTTATTTGTTAGTGTTTCAATTGGGGTTAAGTTCAAAATTAAGCTTTTTATAAGCCAATTCAGTTAATTGTAAATTCCTCTTAGTTCTTTCACCTCTAACCAAATAACCTTTCTTCTCTAGTGCCTGAAGATAGGGTGTTGAGTTATCAGACTTCAAACATAAATATTGAGCTACCTCTCTGCGAGTCGGCATATATCTATGCTCTAGCAAATAGTCATATAAAAACTGTAAAAGTTCACACTGCCTTTCTGTCAGAAAGGGTAGCTGTTGAATTTCAACATGCTGCATATATGTATATCTCAATATCCAAACATAGAATAACAATACATTAATAATGTATTTTGGACAATAGTTTGTACTAAAAAAACACAATTATAAGATTTGTAGAAATAACCTGTAGAAATCAAAAATAATGTGTTTTTAAAATAGCGTGTCACAACAAAATAGCGTGTAGAGTATTTTAAATATTTATATAAAAAACAATTATTTAATATAAAAAAATCAACAACACGCTACAACTACATGGCAACTACATGCTATTTTGCATGTAGGATATAGCATGTAGTAAAAAAAAATAGCGTGTTGTTATACCATGTATATAAAAAAGATATAAAAAACATATATATATAAATATATTATACATGCTATTTTTTACTGTGTTTTATATTAATTAATTAAATTACAATAGGTTATTAATATTTCATACATGCTTTTCCATTTTTTCCATTTTTTCCATTTTTTCCATTTTTTCTTATAATTTCTACATATCTGTAGTATTTTTTTAGATATAAAAAAACCTCTACATTAATATAGAGGTTAAGTGATTGATTTAAAAATATTTTATTTATCAAGTGGAGTGTTAAACTCATGAGCTAAGGCACTCATAGAGTTGAACTAAAAAAACAAAAAAAATCA
>OBMA010002623.1_pt1 | contig 10409 bp, 8 predicted proteins | sample 1539141 | NCBI WGS metagenome assembly OBMA01 (sample SAMEA3991484, study PRJEB22521) | metagenome | biome: anthropogenic terrestrial biome; feature: sewage plant; material: raw primary sludge | place: Sweden | collected 2012-09-26 | reverse complement strand
CCGGGTTATAACTATTTCATGGAGGATTTTGGAGGGATTTTTAGAGGAAAGATACAAAAAAAATGCTATCTTTGAATAATATTGGCTACTTCTCAATAATAAAATTAACAAATTAGTTTTGTGTTGTCTTCGATTTGCACTATCTTTGCATAAAAATAAATGTGATATGAAATTCATAAACTGGGGATTTATCGGTTGTGGTGAAGTGACAGAAACTAAATCTGGCCCTGCATTTAATGCTGTCACAGGCTCTTCTGTTATTGCTGTCATGAGCAGGAATGAATTAAAAGCCCGTTCTTATGCAGAGCGTCATCATATCAGAAAATGGTATACTGATGCCCAGAAACTAATTGATGACCCTGATGTAAATGCTATATATATTGCCACGCCACCGTCTAGTCATGCGACGTTTGCCATAATGGCAATGAGTTCAGGAAAGCCTGTATACATAGAAAAGCCTTTAGCAGCCAGTTATGAAGATTGTGTGCGTATAAATCGTATTAGTGAACAAACTTGTATACCGTGTTTTGTCGCATATTACAGAAGGTATCTACCATATTTTCAGCGTGTTAAAAACATTATTAACAATAATATTATTGGAAATATAATTAATGTTCAGATTCGTTTTTCGGTACCACCACGCGACTTGGATTATCTGTCCAGAAACAATTTGCCATGGAGATTACAGCCTGATATTTCTGGAGGTGGCTACTTTTATGATCTAGCCCCACATCAATTAGATTTGATACAAGATTTGTTTGGAGTGATAACCCGTGCGCATGGTTATCCTGCAAATCGTGTACATCTATATAAGGCTGAAGATACAGTTAGTGCCAGCTTCAAATTTGAAAATGGGCTTGTTGGAAGTGGTTCATGGTGTTTCGTTGGGCATCAAAGTGCTAAAGAAGATTGTATTGAAGTAATCGGTGATAAGGGGATGCTTTCGTTTTCTGTATATAATTATGACCCTATACGGCTTGTCACCAGTGATGGTACGACAAATATTACTGTTCCCAATCCCCCTTACGTCCAGTTACCAATAATAAAATCTGTAATTGAAGATCTACAGGGTTTGAATGTGTGCCAGTGTACAAGTGTTAGTGCTACTCCTGTTAATTGGGTGATGGATAGAATATTAGGAAAGTTTTGAAAAGGATAATTACTTATATGTTATTTCTCTGTTTTGTAACTGCTTCTGCTGCAACAAATGACAGTGTGCCTGATAAAAGCTCTTGTATTAAGAAGGTATTTGGGAACTTATATGGGTTTATCAAGGACTTTAGTCGTGTTGATACAAATTATATTGAGCCTCAACATTATATTTATGAGGCAATGTTGCAAAACACAAATACATATGAAGTTTATCATTTTTGGAACAAGACAGGACAAACAATATCTCTAGCGCCGGAACCATCATATAAAATTGGTCCGTATATTGGTTGGAGATGGATTTTTTTTGGTTACACTATTGACTTTTCACATATCAGTGATGCAAACAACAAAAAGGAACTCGATTTGAGTTTGTATAGTTCACAGGTTGGCATCGACCTTTTCTATCGAAAAACCGGGAATGACTATAAGATTAGAAAAATAACATTAGGAGGAGATGTGAATACAGAAAACATTAGAGATCTAAGTTTTGATGGTTTTAATGCAAGCATTAAAGGTTTCAATATTTATTATATATTTAATCACAAGAAATTTTCTTATCCGGCGGCTTTTAGTCAAAGCACGGTACAACGCCGAAGTTGTGGTTCAGCTTTGCTTGGTATAGGATACACCAAGCATAGTTTGAGTCTTGATTGGAATGAATTGAATAATCTTTTGAAAAGCAGGTTGGGAGATAATATTAATTATCTGAAAATTGACAGCAGTTTACTTTTTTCAAAAGTAAAATACTCGGATGCTTCTGTTTCTGGCGGTTATGCTTATAATTGGGTGTTCGCACGAAATTGTCTTCTTGCTGCATCATTATCTGTGGCCCTTGGATACAAACACTCTACAGGGGATTTGGAGCATGAAGGGTTTTCTTTTCATGATTTTTCATTTAATAATTTTAATATTGACGGTGTAGGAAGATTTGGTTTAGTATGGAATAATACAAAATGGTATATAGGTACCAGCACCATTCTACACTCATACAATTACAAGAAAAGTCAGTTTTCAACAAACACAATATTTGGAAATTTGAACTTTTATATTGGGTTTAATTTTGTTAGAAAGAAAAATAATTAATAAGTATGAAGAAATTATTATTATTGCTTTTATTCATTCATGTATTACTGTTAAACGTCTATTGTGCAACTCCGCAGTATACGCGAAATGACAGTTTAAAAATTATGAAATTATTGCGTGATGCCAAGCATCAAGATAATAAAACGAATATGATGATTTATTTTGCACGCCAATTGTGTGGTGTGCCGTATGTTGCTAAGACATTGGAGAAGAATAAAGAGGAAAATCTGATTATAAATTTGCGTCAGTTGGATTGTACAACTTATGTTGAGAATGTTCTTGCATTGGTGCTTTGCAATAGAAACGGGAGAACGTCGTTCCCTGATTTCTGCCGGTACATAAGGTTGATAAGATATAGAAACGGCAATGTTTCTTATACCTCACGGTTGCATTATTTTTCAGAATGGATTGCTGACAATACTAGCATGGGATATGTTATGGAGAAACAATTTCCCAATCCTCCTTTTACTAAAGTTCAGAAATTAGGGATAGATTATATGAGCACGCACTCAAATCTCTATCCTATGCTTGTCGGAAATCCATTGAGGATAAAGCAGATTATTGATGTGGAGAATAAACTGAATGGACATGAATATCGATATATCCCTAAATTGGAAATTGCAAACAATGAACTATTCAGGCAAACAATTAAGGATGGCGATATTATTGCAATTACTACATGTACAAAGGGGCTTGACACTTCCCATATTGGCATTGCTGTGTGGCATAAGGATGGGTTGCATATGCTCAATGCGTCATCGGTTCGCCACAAAGTTGTAGAAGAAACAATGACACTTTATGCTTATATGAAACGTCATCCGTTACAACAAGGCATCCGTATAATAAAAGTCAATGATTGACACCGTAGCCGAATAGGGCGAAATCTCCTTTCAATGGATCATCTGGGAATATTATAGACATTTTTGCTGTCAGCTTTTTTGCTGCCGACATAGATGCGCTCTTGTTACCGAGCAATTCCAACTTTACAGATTCTTGTACTACATGTGTGTCGAGTGGCATTATCAGCGTGCATTTGTCAATAATGTCGCTCCATAGGCCTAAATCTACAGGTGATTCGTCCCTCACCATCCATCTTAGAAACATGCATAAACGCTTGCACGCAGATGTGGTGTCTTTAGGTATAATCACTTCGATATCTTTGCTTGAGAAATATTTGCATATTGCAATAACTGCTGTGAATCCTGTTTTTGCATGTTTGCGTACGAAGTATTCCAATGAGCTATATTCGTCTATCAAATCTTTGAGCGCATGCAAAAAATTATTCATTGTGTGGTTCGTATACAGACGATAATAGCAATCATCATTATCTGGAATATTTTTTTCAAAATCATTTAATTTTACCCAATCATATACTTCGCCATGCGAACAATCTAGTATGTATTGTATTTTTGGAAAGAATTGTTTTCTGCTGCCATAACTCAAACATGAGGCAATGAAAGCGAAAGTCTCTTGATTTCGTTTACCTGATACTTGGTGCATAAACCAACTTGGGTCGGCATGCAGAAAATCTTCTGTCTCATATTTTTGTGCGTATTGCCGTAATATCTTGTGAATGTCCATATTCCTGTTTTTGTGAGCAAAATTAATAAAAAAACATCAATGCAATATGCAATTCCTGCTATTTTTGTATATCAAAATCTAGTTATCATGTCATTTTTCTGATGATCTCGGTATTGATTACAAATCAATAGGGCAGTTTAAATACGCGCTAATTTCATTCTACCAAAGGATTACAGAGAGAAAGAACAGCATTACAATAGACCAAGACAAAAATTAAACTTCAAAAAACAAGAATTTGGTGTTTTGCATTTGGTCCTTGATATTATTCTAATGTAGTCATGTCTCAACCTAAGATTGAGGACAGTCCGTTAGACATGTCAGTAGCAATAACTTGGCCTATGAATGATTATCTTGAGCCATGTATGAAGAGTACCCAATGCTCACAGGCCTAATTCTCCTGCATTGGATAAACATGGATATTCGCCTCGGGTATTGTCACCATGTGTTGCAATGCAAGGGAATGTTGTTTCATAAAATGGCGGCCTATCTTACAGGCCGTATATCCGTTCATTGCTTTTTTCATGTCCATTCATTTTTATCTCGCAATTGTCAAGCGATTCTATTATGGCGAGTGATTCCACCACGATACCTTGTTCCTCAATAATCTCCCTGCCGTGCTGAAATGCTTTCTCTATTATAAATCCCATTCCTGCAATTTTCGCCCCAGCCTGGTGGCACAGGTTTATGATACCCCTCGCTGCATTGCCGTAAGCCAAGAAGTCGTCCACAAACAGCACTTTGTCATCTTTGGTCAGATACTCTTTGCTTATTACAATGTTATAGTCGCGTTGCTTGGTGAATGATGTCACTGTGGTCTGCAGTATGTCCTCCATAGTGGACGGCTTCTTTTTCTTGGCGAAGACCACTGGTAATTCCATAAGATAGCCTAGCATGATTGCAGGGGCTATGCCTGAAGCTTCTATGGTTATGATTTTTGTGATGTCGGCAGATGCGAACCTGCGTATGAACTCAACTGCGATTTGCTTCATCAGATAGGGGTCCATCTGATGATTTATGAACTTGTCTACTTTGAGAATGCCACCAGGATAGCATTTCCCGTCTTTAATAATTCGATCCATTAATGCTTTCATTACATTATTATTTTTATAATGCCTGCAAAAGTAGACGTTTTTTTCGAATACACCATATTTTCACTTCAAAAGTTTCTGTATGTCAAAAAAAAGTAGTAATTTAGCACCCTTGAAATGATGTCAAAAGCGCTTAAAACGTAAATAAAAGGCATTCTGACGAATTTTAATCAAAATTACATATAATTATAAATGGACGAAAATCAGACAATTGATCAGGACAGAATAATGAAGATCAATATCGAGGAAGAGATGAAATCATCTTACATTGACTATTCAATGTCGGTGATTGTGGCTCGTGCCCTTCCCGATGTGCGTGATGGTTTCAAGCCTGTGCACCGCCGTATCCTTTATGGTATGCTGGGTATTGGAAACACAAGTGATAAACCTTATAAGAAGTGCGCACGTATTGTTGGTGAAGTACTGGGTAAGTATCACCCTCATGGCGACTCTTCAGTTTATGGGGCACTGGTGCGACTTGCACAAAACTGGAATATGCGCTATACGCTAGTTGATGGACAGGGAAACTTTGGTAGTGTTGACGGCGACTCCGCTGCAGCTATGCGTTACACCGAGTGCCGCCTATCCAAGATGGGCGAGCATATAATGGATGACCTGGAAAAGGATACAGTAGACATGATGAACAACTTCGACGATTCCCTGCAGGAACCGTCGGTGATGCCTACTAAAATACCTAACCTACTAGTCAACGGTGGTAATGGTATTGCTGTAGGTATGGCCACCAATATGCCCACTCACAATCTTGGTGAGGTAATAAACGGATGCTGCGCATACATCGACAACCCTGACATTGACACCGAGGGACTAATGCAGTATATCAAGGCCCCAGATTTCCCTACAGGCGCATATATTTACGGCCTACAGGGTGTGAAAGATGCTTACTTGACTGGTCGTGGCCGCATCATCATACGTGCCAAGGCCGAGATAGAGAGCGACGATAGCCATGATAAGATTGTTGTCACCGAGATACCTTACGGTGTGAACAAGGCGCAGCTTATAGAGTATATCGCCGACCTTGTCAAGGAGGGCAAACTCGAAGGTATTTCTAATGCCAACGATGAGTCTGGTCGTCAAGGAATGCGTATCGTGATAGACGTAAAGAGGGATGCCAACGCTAACGTCATCCTCAACAAGCTATTTAAGATGACAGCCCTGCAGAGTTCATTCTCTGTTAATTGTATTGCACTCGTCAAGGGGCGCCCACGCCTGCTTGCGCTTAAGGAGTGTGTCAAGTATTTCGTGGAGCACCGCCATGATGTCACCATACGGCGTACCAAATACGACCTAAAGAAAGCTATGGAGCGTGCCCATATTCTAGAAGGACTGATTATTGCTTGTGATAATATTGACGAGGTGGTGCACATCATCCGTGCAAGCAAAACACCTGCCGAGGCACAGCATAATCTGGAGCAACGTTTTGAGTTCGACGAACTACAGTCTAAGGCAATCGTAGACATGCGCCTATCGCAACTCACGGGCTTGCGTATGGATCAGTTGCACGCTGAGTACGAGGAACTGGAGAAACAAATTACTTATTTGCAGTCTATTCTCGACTCTCCTGAGTTGTGCAAGCAGGTTATGAAAGACGAGCTCAACGAGGTGAAAGACAAATATGGCGATGCACGTCGTACAGAGATTATTCCCGATGAGCATGAGTTCAACGCCGAAGACTTTTATCCCAACGACCCCGTGGTCATCACTGTGAGCCATCTTGGCTACATCAAGCGCACACCGCTCAGCGAGTTTCGCGAACAGACACGTGGTGGGGTGGGCAGCAAGGGTGCACACACACGCGACAAGGATTTCACTGAATATATATATCCTGCCACAATGCACCAGACTATGCTCTTCTTTACAAAGAATGGCCGCTGCTATTGGCTAAAGTGTTACGAAATACCAGAGGGTGACAAGACATCCAAGGGACGTGCTATTCAGAATCTTCTCAATATTGATGCCGACGACTCTGTTAACGCATTCCTGCGCTTGAAAGGCCAAGGGCTGAGCAATGAGGAGTTTATCAACGGTCATTACGTTATATTCGTCACTAAGAACGGTATGGTCAAGAAGACCAGCCTGGAGGCATACTCGCGTCCACGCACAAACGGTGTTATAGCAATTAATATCGTTGAGGGTGATGAGGTTATGGACGTACGTCTGACCAATGGTCACAACGAACTTATTATCGCCAACCGTAATGGCCGGGCAGTGCGCTTCGACGAGAGTGTTATTCGCACAATGGGCCGAACCGCAACGGGTGTACGCGGAATGCGTCTCGATGATGGTGACGATGCTGTGGTGGGTATGATTGTGGTCAACGATTCTGCCAACGAGAGCGTTATGGTGGTCAGCGAAGAGGGCTACGGTAAGCGTTCGCAGGTAGAGGATTACCGTAAGACCAATCGTGGAGGCAAAGGAGTGAAAACACTCAGTGTTACAGACAAGACGGGTCGACTGGTAGCCATCAAGAATGTCACTGACGAAAACGACCTCATGATAATTAATAAGAGTGGTATAGTAATTCGTCTCGCCGTGGCTGATGTCCGTATAATGGGACGTGCTACGCAAGGTGTACGCCTCATCAATCTAGCCAAGAAGAATGACGTCATTGCAAGTGTTTGTAAAGTGATGAGTTCGGAGCTCGAAGCCACAGTGGAGGAGGAGAGTCGTGCGCAGTGGGCTCAGAAGAATGAAGATATACGCAAGGACAATACCGCCGAAGAATTGGAAGACGAAGGATACACAGATGAGAGCTTCGACACCGCTGACGATGATGCAACAGAGCTATATGACGAACTGTCACCATTGGTGGATTTCGACAAGGAAGATAATGACGATAAATAACAAACCTTTTAAAATTATACTCTTATGAAAAAATTAATGATTGCTGCCCTGATGATATTCGCATCATCCGCAGTCTTCGCTGGAGACAGCGACGCATTGAAGGCTATTATGAAAGCTAAAACTTATGCAGAGGCAGAAACTCTGGTTAAGTCGAGCATCGACCAGCTGACCAATTCGGTAGAGAAGGCTAAGGCATACAACAAACTCGTAGACTTGGCTATGGAGAAAGTTTCCAAGGAACAGAGCACTTTGAGTGCCAACCAAATGGCTGAACAGTTCAAACAAGGCAAGGTGGAAGCTTACGACACATTAGGTCTTTACAATGCTGTCTATAATGCCCTGCAGAGCGGTATGGAGTGTGAAAAGTACGATCAGATGGCAGACGAGAAAGGTAAGGTGAAGCCTAAATTCCACGCTTCCAACCGCGACCGTCTCTATGGATTGCGTGTGCATCTTATCAACGCAGGGCAGGCTGCAGGCAGTAAGGAAGACAAAGTGGTCGCTATGAACGACTACGCCATGTATGTGGAGAGCGGCAAGTCTCCTCTGTTCAGTGATATCGACAAAACCAAGCTTCACGACCAGTACATGGGCGAGGTGGCACGTGTTGCTGCGGTCTATGCTTTCCAAAATCAGAAGATTGACCTTGCAGACAAGTATGTGGACATAGCAATGGAAGACACTGCTGTTTACAAGGAGGCGCTCAACCTGAAGATGTATATTGCACAGCAGCAGCTCAAGACTAGAGCCGATTCGCTGAAATATGTAGAGACTATCAAGGGTATCTATAGCAAGGACAAAAACAATGACCAGGCATTTGGTGCACTTGTAGGACTTTACAGCTCGCTAAAAATGATTGAGCCGATGAACGCTATTATAGCCGAGAAGCTCGCTGCTGATCCAAAGAACTATACAGCATGGGCACTCAAGGGACAGAACGATATGAACGCCAGCAAGTGGGACGATGCAATCGCAAGTTATAAGAAAGCTATCGATATAAAGCAGGATGAGCCTATTATCTACACCTATATCGGCTTCTGCATCAACTCAAAGGCTGCAAGTATCAGCAATGATGTGGCTTCACAGAAAAAACTCTTCCAAGAGAGCGTTCCTTTTCTAGAGAAAGCTAAGGAGTTGGACCCAACCCGTCAGAAAGCCAATTGGAGCTATCCTCTCTATCAGAGTTACTATGTATTATATGGTGCCAACGATCCGCGCACAAAAGAACTTGAGAGCATGAACAAGTAATATAACTTTTTTTTCTATTTTTTGCTGTCCGGTAAAAACGTGAAAATATAAATGTTGGTTCAGACTGTCTTAAAATGGGCAGTCTGAACTTTTTTTATTTTTGCGGTCCGGTAAGAATAAATTGAAAGTTATATGGTGTCACCTGACAGTTGTGCTGTATGCGCCATGATATTGTGTTTCGATTCATTGCGAGAAATTACTTCTACACAAATACAGGCGTGACATGCGATATACAATTCACCTCTTCTGCCAAATATGACCATTTTATGATTGCTCGCGACAAATTCGAGAAAGGTGGCATTGTCGCCATGGATAGAGTCTCTTCAGGTCATTTTCTCTCCCGGTTTTCGGGACGTTTTGAATAACAAAGTAAAGAACCAAGAGATAATAGCATGCCTCACGTCCACGTTCACAGTAGAGGTGAAGAGCGTTCCGTCTCTACTTTTTGGGAAAGCCTCCCTGCTCGTTTTTTTTTGAGTCCGAAAAGTTTACAACGACCCTCAAAATGCAGCCCGTATTTCATAAAAGTTTCCTCACGGTCGCAAATACGCGATTCTAGAGCTATATTACAATGTGTTGATATTCAGGCTGTTAATATTTTCAGGCAAAATGTCAGACTCTAAATGTGTTAAAATTAATCCCTTTTGGGTCGTCAACTAATCATTAGACGCATTGCAAGTAACGGTTAATGGCGGCTCAAGTAACCATTAGTTGCATCTCTGGAAGACGTAAATCACAAAATTGGAGCATATTTTCCACGTATTAATGTTCCTTTTCCGGTTTTTCAATTTCCGGTTTGACAAAAACCAAAGCTGGATTCAAGCTGCAAGTGGTCTGCTTTTTGGTGAATAAAAGTTTACAAAACGCCAAGGGGTTGCCTTGTGGCATGGGCTCGCAGCTCCGATGAGCAGAGCTAAGTATCCAAACAGAATAAAGAACAGACCTCTGAATCGCCTCAAGATTAATTTCCTTTGGATATGAATAAACAATACATTAAAAAAAGTTCAGATCGTCTTTTTAGACAATTTGAACTTGTTATTTGTGCTTATAAGGTTTTAGCGGACAGCAATAATTGCAGAACAGAATATCGCTATAATTGATGCTCCAAAGACAGAATTGATCCACAGTGGCAAGTATAAAGCCAAGAAAACCGTATCAGTTTTGATGTTGAAGAGTCTTCTTTCAACCTTTGGGAAAATAACGCTATGAGAATCCCCAGTATGAACAGAGCCTGTTTTCGACACATGTGGTCTCAAGAAAGTCACCGACAAGCGATGGTTGCAAACTTACATAAAATTCTCTGGATTTTATGCCGTTGTAATAAAAATCAAGACCACCTAGCTCAAATTTCTCATTAAACGAGCTTTTAATCTCAATATTTTATATAAATTGGCC
>OBMA010002621.1_pt1 | contig 10412 bp, 9 predicted proteins | sample 1539141 | NCBI WGS metagenome assembly OBMA01 (sample SAMEA3991484, study PRJEB22521) | metagenome | biome: anthropogenic terrestrial biome; feature: sewage plant; material: raw primary sludge | place: Sweden | collected 2012-09-26 | reverse complement strand
TAGATGAAAATAGAAAAAAAATTGCTGATTTATTAAAAATAGAAAATAAAACTTACAAAAATTTTGTTTTACCATTTCAAGAAATAGGGGAGAGTATCAATGATTTTTTAACTCCAATCTTCCATATTGATTCTGTTAAAAACTCTGAAATTACTACAAAAGTATATGAAGAGTGTATTCCAGTTATTTCAAAATATGAAACAGAAATTTCTCAAAATGAAAATATATATAATGCTTTAATAAATATACAGTCTAAAGGAAATAGCTCTTTAAATAATATACAAAATAAAGTTCTGGAAAATGAAATTAGAGATTTTAAACTTTCAGGTTGTCATCTTGAAAATGATAAAAAGAAAAGATTAGAAGAGATAAGTTTAAGACTTAGTGAACTTTCTCATAAGTTTTCACAAAACCTTTTAAATGCTACAAATGCTTTTGAAATGATAATTGATAATTTTGAAGATGTAAAAGAAGTTCCAGCTTCAGATTTAGAATTAGCAAAATTTGAAGAAGAGGGTGTTACAAAATATAAATTTACACTTCAAATGCCTTCTTATTTAGCATATATTACTTATGGAACAAACAGAGAAAAAAGAGAAGAAATTTATAAAGCTTATTGTACAAAAGCTCCTGAGAATGGAAAAATTATTGAAGAATTATTAGCTCTAAAAAATGAAAAAGTAAAAATTTTAGGATTTGACTCTTATGCACAATATTCACTTGCTACAAAAATGGCTTCAAAAGAAGAAGATGTTATTTCATTTTTAGAAGAATTAGGACATAAAGCTAAAAACAAAGCAAAAGAAGAATTAGAAGAGATAAAAGAAATAGCAGCAAAAGATGGAATAACTGATTTTAAATCTTTTGATATGTCATATTATTCTGAAAAACTTAAAATGGCTCAATATGATTTTGATGAAGAGTATTTTAGACCATATTTTGAACAACAATCAGTTTTAAATGGTTTTTTTGACTTTTTACATCAAATGTTTAATGTTAAATTTACAAAAGCAAATACTCCTGCTTGGGATGAAAAAGTAAAAGTTTATGATTTAAGTGAAGATGGTAAAACAATTGGAAGAATTTATATAGATTTAGAAGCAAGAAAAGATAAACGAGGTGGTGCATGGATGAATAACTGGCATTCATACTATAAAACTTCAGATGGTGAAATAAAGCTTCCAACAGCTTACATTGTATGTAATTTCCCACAATCAACAGAAGAAACACCATCACTTTTAAGACACTCTGATGTTGTAACTTTATTTCATGAAATGGGACATGCACTGCATCATTTATTAAGTAAAATAGAAGAACCATTTGTAAGTGGAATTTCTGGAGTTGCTTGGGATACAGTTGAATTCCCATCACAATTTTTAGAATATTTTTCTTATGATAAAGAGGTTTTAAAACTATTTGCAAAACATCATATTACAAAAGAAGTTTTAGACGATGAGGCAATTGAAAAAATCATAAAAGCTAAAAATTTTCAATCATCATTATCAACAATTAGACAAGTAGAGTTTGCATTGTTTGATTTTAAACTATATCAAAAGCTATACAAAACAGAAGATGAAATACAAGATTTACTAGATTCTATTAGAAAAGAATTCGCAGCAATGATACCTCCTAGATATAACAAATTTCAAAATGGGTTTTCTCATATATTTAGTGGAGGATATTCAGCAGGATATTATTCATATAAATGGGCGGAAGTTTTAAGTGCAGATGCATTTTATATGTTTATTGATTCAGGAAATATTTTTAATAAAGAACTAGGAATTAAGTATAGAGATTCTATTTTATCTCAAGGTGGTTCTTATGATATGGATAAATTGTTTTTCAATTTTGCACAAAGAGAACCAAGTGTAGATTCTTTACTAAAAATTGATGGAATTATTAGCTAAATTTTGCAATAATAACACTCTTAATAATTACATACCAACAAGGATTTGATAAAATGACAAACGCAGAAACAATTTTAAAACTAAATGAAGCTTTAAGTACTTTAATTAAGGCTTATGAAGAACTTCAAGAAGAAAATACTGGACTAAAAGCTAGAATTAACGAATTAGAAGATGAAGTACTTGACTTAGAATCAGCAAAAGAAGATTTAGAGAAAAATGTTGATGAGTTTAAAAATCATACTGAAAAAGACAAATCAAATATTAGTACAATGTTAGGTAAAATTGAAAGCATTTTAACTAAAAAATCTTCGAGTAACGCACCAAGTGTAACTTCTATTGCAACTTCTTCAGCTCCTGAAATTGAAAAAGAAAAAATTGAAGAAAAGAAAGATGATATTTTTAGTACGCCAGTAAATTCAAATGTAAATAGTTTATATGATAATACAAAAAAAGAAGAGCCTAAAGAAGAAAGCAATAGTAATAAAATTGATTTGAATAGAATGGCTTCTTTATTAAATGGATTTAATCACTAATAATTAAGAATAATAATGATTATTCAAGTAAATAAAGACTCCTTATATAATATGTTTGGAGTTGATAATTTCAACCTTTTAGAAAATGCTTTAGATAATATGGCACCTTCTTTGGTTGAATATTATTTATCAAGTTTTGTAAACAATGATGATTCATATTTTAATAAAAGAGATATTGAAGAGTCTATTTCAATAGGGGATTATAATTTATATATAGATTATAGTAAAAATATATATTTGGAATTAAATAATATTATTGAAGATAGCACTCAATCATTTTGGTAACTAATCGTTTTATAAATTTGACATTATCATATTTCCAATTCCATTACATTTTCCAATATGTGGTAAAAGAATAAATTCTATTTCAGGATATTGTTTTTTGAATTTTTTGATTTCACAAGGTATATCTTCTTGTACATGTCTTCCAGCTGCGAGAAAGTATGGAAATATTTTTATTCTTTTACAATTTTCTGCAATAGCTTTGTTTATAGCCATAAATATAGATGGTTCTGAAAGTTCTAAAAAAGCATGAAAAACTAATATACCTGAATTAATATCATTTCTTATTTGTGAAACAATCTCTATAACTTCATCATTTGAACTTTTAACTTTACTTCCATGGGCTACAATAATTAAAGCTTCCATTTTAAAATCCTTTTATTTTTATTTTACAATTTTTATTTATTTATTTTAATAAAATTCTAAAAAATTTCAGTTGTTTTATATAATCTATCTTTATCAAAGTGGGTATAAATTCTTGAAGTATTAATATCCGCATGACCTAATGCCTCTTGAACTAAAATTAAATCATGATGTTTTGCATAAAGTAATGTTGCAAATGTATGTCTTAACATATGTGCACCATTTTTTTCTTTTCTAATACCTGCACTTATTAAAATATTTTCTACTATTCTACTAATATAAGCTTGAGTAAGTCTTTCGGCTTTTTGATTACAAACCAACAAATCGCTATTACATACTCTCATCTCTAACCAATGATTTAAGTCACTCTCAATTATTGAACTTTTTATCATTACAACTCTTGGTTTGTTTCCTTTACCTTTAATTTGTAATAAATAAACGTTGTCTTCTTTAAAAATATCTTTTAATTTTAAATTTAATATTTCACTAACTCTGATACCTGTATAAATAATGATTTTTAAAATAAGTCTATTTCTATAAGCTGTATTATCAGTAAATTCGAAAGTATCAATGGCTTCTAAAAATCTATCAATTTCAGATTTATTCATAAAAGAGGGGAGTTTTGTACCACTTTTCCCACTTAATCCACCCCAATTTTTTAATTCAATTTTAAATAAATATGAAGTTCCATCTGTATTTTCATTTTGTTTATCTATATATGAAAATAAAGAAAGAAGGGCTATTCTATGATTTTTCTTTGAAGCATCAGATAATGCACTAGTTTCGCTTGCTAGGAAATCACTTAGCAATTCTTCATCAATTTCTTTCATTGAAGCTAATCCTAAATTTAATGTAAAATTGTATAATTTAAATAGAGGATTAAAGTAAGTATTTACACCAGCTAAACCAATATTTCTAGCTTCTTTAACAATAATGCTTAATTCATCAATTGATTTTGTACCTTTAACTAATTGTTGTATAATTAAAGCTAGTTTTTGTTTATCATTTACTTGTCTGTTAGAAAGAGTTGTTAATTTATTTCTTATAAATCTTTCAATCCAAAATAAAAGAGTTTTCTCAAAACTATTCATAAAATCTAATTCATATCGCATATTTATTCCTATTTAATAAAAATATATTATATCAAAAGATATGTTTATTTTAGTTTGAAAATTATAGTTTTCAATACTAAATATAAGAAAAAGAAAAAGACAAGATTATCTCTTTCTTCCTTTTGAGAATTCAATGATATAATCTGCAATTTCATCCAGATGAACGATGTCTTTTACAGCTCCTGATTGAATTGCTTTCATTGGCATTCCAAAAACAACACAACTCTCTTCATTCTGTGCAATTGTATATGCACCATTATCAAAAAGTTCTTTCATCGCAATTGTTCCATCATCTCCCATACCAGTCATCATTACAGCCATAGCAGCACCTCCTACTGCATTATTAACAGATCTAAATAATACATCAACACTTGGTTTATGTTGACTTACTTTTTTTGTATCTAAAAGCTTTGTTCTATATTCATTTCCATACTTTTCAATAGTTAAATGCATATTTCCAGGAGCTAAATAAGCGTGACCTTTTTCCAAAGTCATACCATCTTTTGCTTCACAAACTTCTATTTCTGAATTATCATTTAATCTATGAGCAAATGAATTTGAAAAACCATAAGGAATATGTTGTGTAATTAAAATAGGAGGCAAATCAGCAGGTAATTTTTTAAAAACTCTAAGCAAAGATTCAACTCCACCTGTTGAAGAACCTATTGCTATTAATTTCATTCCTGAAAAAGTTGCAGCTTTTAAAGGAATAACTTCATCTGGATGAACCTTATACTCAATAGTTGCATTTTGAGCTATTAATGATTTTTTAGATGCTTGAGGTTTTTTTAAAGTATATCTTTTTAAAAGAAAAGTTAAATTTAACAAGGTGTCTTTTATTCTATCTTGAAAAGATTGCATTGATTCTCCATGCTCAGGTTTAGGAACAAATCCAACAGCACCATCATCAAAAATATCATTTCCACGTACACCCTCACCTGAAATAATAACAGCAGGCATAGGATGTAGTCTCATTAAATTTCTTAAAAAAGTTACTCCATCCATTTTTGGCATATTTATATCAATTGTTACTAAATCAGGTTCATACTCTTTGATTTTTTCTCTAGCATCATAGGCATCCATCGCCACACAAACTACTTCAAATTCATCTATAGAGTTTATCATATCTTTGATGATTCTTCGCATTGATGGAGAATCATCTATTACTAAAACAGTATACACTTAATTTTACCATCCCTACTTTATTTAAAAAAGTTCTATTTCCATTTCTGGTTCAGCAGCTTTATTATCAATACCAAATAATTCAACAGCTCCAACATATTCTTTGATAACAGGTGCTTTTGTAATCTCTTGTTGTAAAGATTTTTCTTCTGATAAAATTTTACTATCAGTTTCTGATTTTTGAGTAACTTTAATAAAAGTTTCAAATTCATTTGCTAATAAAATAAGCCTACCATGTTCACCCCGTGTGTGTTCACTGATTAATTTAAAACCTTCTGATTTACAAAAATCTTTTGCAAATTCTACATTTCGAAATCCTATAGACTGGCTTGACATATGTATTTGCATAATATCAGCACCACCTGATATTTTTGCAATCATATTTCCTTTACTACAACCTAGTTTATACATTTCATTGAGCATCGCTTCAACTGAATAAAGTCCATATTTCATATCATCATTTGTATTATTTGTTTTGGGTAATAAAAAATGATTCATACCTTTTATTTTTGTAACTTTATCATAGAACATAATAGCCACACAAGAACCCAATAGTGTTTTAAATGCTATTTGTTCCGCATCATTACCAACAGCAAATTCTCCACCAATCACAGTATGAGTAGGAAAACCTTTAGTTTTTTGTGTAAATCTAACAGCAGATGTTTTTTCAATACTTCCATCTTTATGACCTATTACAATCATAGAATTTCCTTTTCTTTTACAAAAATATTTTGACCAACTCTTTTTACATAATTAACCAAATCTTGAGGATTTTCTGAATGTCCCAAATATAAAGTTCCTCCAATTTTGAGGTGTCTAAATAGTTTTTTTAAAATTTCATTTTGGTCTTCAGCTGAAAAATAAATTAAAACATTTCTACAAAAAATAACGTCAAACTGATTTTTAGAAAAAGGATAATTATTATCATTTAAATTCATTATTTGAAAAGTAATCATTTTTTTCAAATCTTCATTTACTTTTATTAAAACTTCTTCACCTGCAAGATTTTTTTGAACTCTTCTTTTAAAATAATTTTGAGGTCTAATCCAATCAGGAAACTCTTTTGAAGATTTTGAATATCTATAAATACCATTAGCTGCATATTGTAATACATTTGTGTCAATATCAGTGGCAATTATAGAAGCATTTATACTTTTATTTAACTCTTCTTTAGCTTTTAAAACTGTCATAGCCATAGAATAAGGTTCTTCTCCTGTTGATGAAGCGGAACAATACATATTGATCTTTTCACCATTAATTGCAAACATAGGTAGAACTCTATCTTTTAAATCCACAAAATGAAAATCTTCTCTAAAAAAATGTGTTTTATTTGTTGTAAATGAATTTATGAATTCAGTTACATTATTTCCTTGCTCTATGGAGTTTAGAAGCTCCATAATATCACCAGCAAAATGACAATTTCTTTTTAATTTATCAATTCTATTTGAAATCATAATATCTTTATTCTCTGAAAGAGTGATTCCTGTTAGAGAATAAAGAAGTTTTTTTACTTTATTATGTATATCTTGAGTCGTGTATTTCATAGCTTAAGATGCTTTTTTAGATGCACTCATATCTCTCTCAACTTTTATTTGAGCATTAATAATACCAACTACATCTAAGATAAGACCTATACTTCCATCTCCTCTTACTGTTGCAGCTCCAACACCTTGAACACTTCTGAAATTTTTATCTAGAGGTTTTACAACTACTTGATGTTGATTTAAAAACTCATCAATCGATAATGCAACTTTTGTGTTTCCTGATTTTACAACAATTAGCATTCCCTCTTCAAGTTTATTGAAACTTCTTTCAAGACCAAATAATTGATGTAATTTAACAACAGGGATAAATTCTTCTCTTAGCATTAATAAATCTTGTGTTCCATCTCCAATTTTTTTAATCATTTCAGAAGTTGGTTGTAATGATTCAACTATTGAACTTAAAGGTAAAATATATTTTTGATTTCCTACTCTAATATCTAAACCATCTAAAATAGCAAGTGTAAGAGGTAACATAATAGTAATAGTTGTACCCTCACCTGCATGAGTATCTAACTTAATTGCCCCACCTAGTTTATGAATATTTGTTTTAACAACATCCATTCCAACACCACGTCCTGAAATATCAGTAATTTGGTCAGCAGTTGAAACCCCTGCTCCAAAAATTAATAAAGCTTTTTCATTATCAGTCATAGTATTATATTGATTTTCATCAATTTGACCTTGTTCAAGAGCTTTTTGAGCAACTTTTTCAAAATTAATACCCTTACCATCATCTTCAATAGTAATTATCATTTGTCCATTTGCTTGTTCAGCTGTAATACTAATTGAACCAATTTCAGGTTTTCCAGTTTTTTCTCTTTCGTCTGGAGTTTCAATTCCATGGTCTAGTGAATTTCTAATAATATGCATTAATGGATCTGTTAATCCCTCAATCATTGCTTTATCAATTTCAACATTATCTCCATAATGTTTAAATTCAACTTTTTTACCAAGTTTTTTAGAAATATCTCTCACAACTTTTGGGAATTTTGAATAAATAGAATCCATAGGAACCATTCTAATACTCATGATAGAATCTTGCATATCTCTAATATGTCTTTCAAGTAATTCTAATCTTTCTAAAACAGAATTCCTTGTTTTTGTTTCTTCAATTGTTGATGAAAATTGAGTTAACATAGCATTTGTAATAACTAAATCTCCAACATTGTTCATTAATAAATCAATTTTATCAAGATTTACTCTAATACTATTATTGTTTGAACCAGATTTTTTTGAAGCACTATCTTCATCTTCTTCTTTTTGTCTAGGTTTTCTAGCTATTGCTGATTTTTCTACAGAAGAATCTTCTTCTATTGACAGAGTTTTTTTAACTTCAACTTCTTCTTTAATTTCATTAGTTTCCATAATTGAATTTACACTTAGTTCTGGTACATCATCAAAGAAACCAAAATGTTCTTTCTCTTCAGTTGAAACTTTAAAATCACTATCTTTAGTATTATTAGATATTGTTTCTAAATCTTCATCATAGAAACCAATATTTTGATGAACTTCATCAATCTCATCATCCGCAAATATTCCATAAGCTTTAGTTTTATTGTCTCTTTGATCATTTAAATCATCATCAAAAAAACCAAAATTATCACTATCTAAAACTACTGGAGCTTCTTTTTTTACTTCCACAATTTTAGGCTCTTCAACTATAGGTTTTGAAACTTCTACTTCAACTTTTTTTACAGCAGTCCCATTTGAATATGCTCGAATTTCTTCTAACAAAGAAGAAGTCATATTAGTAAAAGTTTCTCTATCCAACTTATCTGCTACTTCAAGATCTAGAAGTTCTTTCATAACATCAAGACCATCTATCAATGTTTCGGCCATTTCAGGGATAAATTCAATTTTATGATTTCTCAATTTATCCATTAAATTTTCTACATCATGTGTAAATTCTGCAAAAAGTGCAAGTTCTACAGATGCACCACTACCTTTTAAAGTATGTACATCTCTAAAAAGTTGACCCATCTCTTCATCTGTTAAAGTACCATTGTTTTCAGCTTCCAATAAAACATTATCAGCTGATTCAAAAAGCTCTTCAGCCTCTTCAAGAAACATTTCTCTGTATTTAGAAATATCGAACGACATGAGAACTCCTTTTTTTATCTACTTAAAACTATATTTACTGCTTTTAACAATTGATCTGGAACAAATGGTTTTACAATCCAACCTGTAGCCCCTGCAGCTTTACCTCTCGCTTTCATTTCATCACTTCTTTCAGTTGTAAGTACTAAAATTGGTTTTTTAGAATATTGTGATATTTTTCTTAATTCACCAATTAATGTTAATCCATCCATATTAGGCATATTAACATCTGTAATTATTAAATCAAAATCAGCAGCCTTAGCTTTTGCTAAACCATCTACACCATCAACAGCTTCAGTTACATCTGTGTAACCACCCTCATTTAATGCATAGTTTAACATATCTCTTAGCATTGTAGAATCATCCACGATTAAAAGCTTAGCCATATTAAAACCCCTTAAGTTTTCTTTATAAAAAATTATTTTTACCATACTAACGTAAGAAATATTAATTTAGGATTAGATTAAGTGAAAAAATTTGAAGTTTGTTAATTATTAGAAGAAATGAATTGAAATTTGAATATATTTAGAGTAAGTAAGGAATTAAATCCTTACTTTTAAAATTAGTTATTAGTTAGAAGATAGTTCTATTCTATCTTTTGTAACTTTTAAAACTTTCACTTCTATTTCTTGACCAACAGACAGAATATCAGAAACATTAGCTACTCTTTCTTTTGAAATTTTAGAGATATGTAAAAGACCTTCTCCACCTTTTGGTAATAAAATAAATGCACCAAAATCAACAACTCTTTCTACTTTTCCTAAAACTACTTCATCAATAGTATATAATTTTTCAAAATCAATGTTTTTTGGAGAATCTTTTCTAGCTGGAGCATTATTTGAAATAGTTTTAATATGCTCACAAGCATCTAAAACATTTTGTTTATTTCCACCACTTACTTTTACAGTTCCACTATCTCTGTCTAAATCTATTGAAACTGTAAACTTCTCAATAATTTCTTTTATTGTTGCCCCTGCTTTTCCAATAATTACCATTATTTTACTAGGATCAATTGCAAATTGTTCAACTAAAGGTAATGCTCCACTTGGCACTATTTCAGTTGCTGCTTCTTCCATTAATCCTAAAATATGAACTCTTCCTTCTTTTGCTTGAAGTAATGCCTCTTTTAATACTGATAATTCAATTCCGCCAAGTTTAATATCCATTTGAAGAGCTGTAATACCTTTTATTGTACCTGCAACTTTAAAATCCATATCTCCATCATGATCTTCTAATCCCATAATATCAGTTAAAACTGAATAATTATTACCTTCTACAACCATTCCCATTGCAACACCTGCAACTAAATTAGAAATAGGAACTCCCGCTGCTTTTAGGGCTAATGAACCACCACAAACAGTTGCCATTGATGAAGAACCATTTGATTCAAGT
>OBMA010002619.1_pt1 | contig 10415 bp, 8 predicted proteins | sample 1539141 | NCBI WGS metagenome assembly OBMA01 (sample SAMEA3991484, study PRJEB22521) | metagenome | biome: anthropogenic terrestrial biome; feature: sewage plant; material: raw primary sludge | place: Sweden | collected 2012-09-26 | reverse complement strand
GATCTATTGGGCGAAATTATTGCCTTCATTACCGTTATTCATAGACATGGTTCCGTTCATAGCACTGGAAGCCACATCTTTGGAAGTCTCACGGAAAGAACTGCTAGGGACATAAAGTCCTTCCAACCCATCCGTATCATAGAGTGATAGGCTGACCTTTACCAATTCATCACCGACCATCAGACTATTGACGTTGCCTTTTACTCGCTGACTGCCAAAGCCACTCATGATGGCATATATATAGGAACCCTTCTTAACTATGGTTTCATTTATTTCTACATCGTCCAAAAGACGGAGACGAACACGTGATCCATCCGCGGCTTTGATGTTTTCATCGATGATGGCTTTAATCAAATGAGGTTCTTTCTCATTTTCCGCTAAGGTGTTGAAGTAGTCTGAGGTCGTTTTGACTTTTTTTACCACCGCCTGGGACTTGGTATCATCTTGTAAGGCTGATACAGCTTTATCATTGATTTCAATCTTACCTGTTACGCTTGTCGGTGGAGTTGTCGCATTATTCACGGTTTCTAAACCTTTCTGACCTTTCAGCCTTGCTTCGGCTAATGCCTTGTTCAACTCATTCATAGCTTCTTGTTCACGTTGTTTGTTTCGTGCCAAGCGGTCTGTTTCGCTGAGATTGACACCGATACTGTCAGTCATCATTTCTTTGCCTTTTTCCGCACTTTTCCGCAATCTTTCTTGCATCCCGCTGGCGTTTTCCATTTCGGCTGTCCTTTGGGCTGCGTCTGCATCCAAAAGGGCAATGTCTTCTTGAGTGTATTTAGAATCATAATCTTCTGTCTGGCTTTGGTCGGCATCTCTATCAATGTTTTCTACAGCAGAGAAATCTTGTATGCGGCCAAAGGATTTCTGCATATTGTCATACTTACCTCCGATACCATCATTATTAATCTGTGCTTGTGGAAGATTAGGGTTAAGATATTCTGTGGTCTGCATATTGGTAGGTGTCTCGGCCAAATCAGTATCAAAGATGTCTATGATAAAGTAGCCACAGCCCAACAATAGCGGATAGAGGATGGCAGGAAGCACATACTTGGGTTGTTTCCAATTAATGTTCTTGATGTTCATTTTTGCCTATGTTTGGTTTATTGTTAGTATTCATTTTATTTTCTCTATCTGCCTTTTCTTTCAGCAGTTTCTCATACTTGATTTCAAGTTGCTTGATTTTTCTATCTTTGCCATGGAGTCTGTCCAATGTGGTTTGTTGCTTTTGGGTAGCTGTAGTCTGGTTTTGATGACTGGCATTCCACACGACAGCAATTCGATAGATATTGAATGTAAAACAGCAGATGACTGTTCCGAACACGATGGCAAGAAACAGATTCCTGTGCTCGTTGGCAAAGTGTTGCACTACTGCAGCCGCTTTGTCTATTCGGGTTACACGTGCAAACTTTCTGCCAGCTTCCACTTCCTTTTCATATCTTTCCTTATACTTGGGAGCATCCTTATCAGGAATCTTTTCCCCGAAAATCAGTTTCTTCCAGCTCATAGTTTAATAGTTTGCCTTAGTTTTCTGTTCTATATCCTTGTTTAACAGTGTCCTCCAGTTCACGATTAATAGTCCATGAGGGTTATTGTCCGTTCTTGGCACTCGTTTTAGTTTACCGGCTGTTACCAACTCACGAGTTAGAATATTGGTTCTACGTTCTATTCTCTGACGACCATAATATGTAAATTCCATCTTTTCTTCATTGAACTTAATACTGTCACAAAAGATGCTGAATACAGCACTTGTACCCATGATATTATTGTAGAAGCCTTTTTCTTTCAATGTATTGTACTGCGCCAAACCTGTTTCATCTACTAGATACATGGCTTTGTTCATGGTATACTTGATATATTTATCATCAGGAGCCAGTGTAAAGAAGAAATGATGGAACATTTCAATATGACTTTTTGCTTCTACATCGAGGGTTTCTTCCATCGTGGTACGCTGTACAAGGATTGGAACATTGCTGTCTAAAACATAAATCTTTTGCTGCGCATCTTCTACCATGGTCTTGGCTGTCCAAATGGACGAGACACTGATAACAATGCATCCGAGCAGGAAAAAGCCACAAATTATTGTGACCAGTTTAATCTTATTTTCGAGGTTTTTGATTACCATTGCTTTTGTATTCGTTAAAAAATTATTTATCTCATCATTGTGCCTATAGCACCAGTTGCTGTTGCCTTTGCTTGCTGTGCAACTCCTTCGCCGAAGTTTCGAGTTGAAAATGCGGTATCTCCTTCAGGAATCATCCAAGATGCCAAATCTGGAACGAGGTTAAGACATTTCAACGCTACGATACTTGCAGCCATTAGATATCCCGCAGAGAAAAAAGAGTTTTGCAGATAGGCTGCCATTGTACTTTCCGAAGCTGTAATAGCTGTAAGATTCTCAACTTGAATGCTTAATACAATATCAAAGAGTAATAACACATAGAATCCAACGAAGTAGAGCATAGCTCCATAGAAGTGTACTGTTAGATAACGTGTTAACCATTTTGCCCATGCACCTTCCCATTTCGGTAATAGACTAAATGCCCATTGAATTGGACCGAATATCGTAAGCATTCCAAGTAAGATTTGCTGACAATATATCGTCGCCCACCAACCGATACGATATACAATCAAGGCCAAAACCATCACGATTTTATCTATGCCTATAATTGCTCCAGCTGTTAAGGACGTGAACCATAACTTGCTTGATTGAGTTTCCATTTCAGTTACTTCTTCAACTCCAGATTGTTCCATTGTAGCTTCAACCAAATTAGTGTCAGTAGAACCTTTATGGGCTACATCTGCCTTAGCTTGCAAGTCGTTATATAATGTGTCACGAGTATAGATTAACTCTTGAACTTCTTCAAATTTATCACTAATCTGAGTGGCTTCCGCTTCGTATAAATCATGCGTATAACTACCTATACAGTTTGGTATATAAGACAGAAAGTCTAGAAAGCACCAACTACTGTTACTGTTGGTCATACCTGTATCCGCAGGAGGATACCACCAGCACATGATGATAGCCACCATTAGTGGCTTGAGCATCTTCATGACATCAAGCGGTTCGTGCTTGACCATCATTTTATAGGTCAGTTGCCCTGCTACTATCAATGAAAAGAGTGCAGCCAAAGCCATGCACATTTGAATCAGCCACCAGAAGGGCCCTTGTTGGCCTGTGAATGTAGCATCACAGAGGAACTCGTTCGTCTGAAAAATGACATCATCTATCTCTTCTTCAAGGATATTGATACCAAAGTCGCTTAGGATATTATCAGCCATACATTGTATTTGTTTTTATAGTGTTGTTAATCGCTCATTTTATATTTTCACTGAGTTATACAACTCTTGTTCACGATGAATCAGAAGAATTTTTCTAACCATATCTTCATCTGTAAATGATACAACATGCTGCCTTCCAATAGAATCCGAGACAGCATACTTTGAAAGTATGTTATCGTTTAAACGCTGATTGACTTTAAAAGACTTCAAATCAAGTACTCTGCAAATATCCAATAAGCAGAATCTTGGTTCACCATCTTCACCCTGAATGATTCTCACATCTCCAAACTCAGGGTTATTGAAAATCTGAATTTGTTTTCTTTCTTCCATGTTTTTGTATATTGTTTTAATTATTTCCCTTTCATTGATTATTATCGGCCATTAGAACTTGTGCTCCAGCCAGCTTCTCTCCATCGGTTCATGGCAGATGCTGCTATGGCAGCAGTTTTGTTTGATTTCTCGTAGGATGCGGATAAAAGATTCGTTGTCTTGTTCGCATTCGATAATCTTACGATGTATTTTACCAAAGTCTCGTTCTGCCTGCAGATGTCAGCATAGATTCGGAGATATTCCTTTTTGCGCTGTGAATTTGGCATGTAAGCATCCTGCATCGCTTTGATGGCACACTTATATATATTATAATAATCATTCCAACGTGTCTGGTTGTCGGGTGTGCCGCCCGCTCCAAGGATTCGTCCTATATTTCTTTTGTAATCATTGAGCTTTTCCGTGAGTTTATCACCTTCTACATTCCATGCGATATCTAATGCACCTCCTTTGCGGTCGGCCATATTCAGTGCCTCTATCTCTGCTCGCTTAACCATGGCGGAATCAAGTGACTTCGCAATATCTACTTGCTGATAGGAGTTAAGCCCGGCTGTGGTTCTGAACCCCAACTTGTTTTTTGCTGTAGCCGTTTTCTTATAGCTATTGTGTAAAGCCCAATAATAGAAGTCTGGAGTGAGTGTCCCTGTCCCAATCTCCATTACAGTAACTTGATTCATCTTTGCATCATCATGGCTGTAACCAACGCTCTGTGCATTGGCGTTTACTACGCCAAATATGCCAATTAGTATAAATAATTTCTTCATTTCCCTTTTCTTAATGGATAATAACTTGAATTTTTCCATCGGTCAAACGCACTTTTTAATATTTGGTCTTTTGTTTGAGTGCGATAAACCGATTCTTTCCAATAGCCCATTCTAAGATGGATATATCTCCATGTATCGAAATAGGCTCTGTTCAGGCTCAATTCTATATCGTCAAGTGATTGATTGATGGAACTCATAATCAACATCAAATCCGAAGTGGAACAAGCAGCTGCGCCTGTGGCATAAAGTACCAAATCGGATACAGACTTGTAGAGATTAACACCTTCCTTATAAACCTGATCAAGCATTTTCTTATTCACTACAATAATGAGTGTATCTGACAGTCCAGCCTTTCCTCTTTTAAGAATCTTGCTGTGATAATCATCTAGCATCGTTTTATAATCTGAGATACGGTCTGAGACATTATTATAGGTGCTGTACACATTGAGGGAAGTTCGAAGTGATTGATAGAGGACATCAATAACATCGAACGCCCTTGTGTACTTATCAAGTTCAACGTTCAGTTCCTTATATTCCACGGCTGCCGTTTTACTGTAGTCATGCAACAATTGGTTACTCAATTCCAAAGTGGAGCGAGCCAACAACAGACTGCGAACCTCTTTATGGTCATTTATATATGCCTCCAATGTTGCAGGGTCGCTTTGCGCCCATATTTTCAATGGTAGGGCTAGGAGTAAAATCAGTGGGATGAATGTTATCTGTTTCATGGTTCAACATCCTCTTTTTTTATACCAGGCGAAGGCGTTGGTTCTGTCATATTGCCGGGTGTGTTATCTCTCTTTTCAGCTTCTTTACGTCTGTTTGGAATGGAAACTTCTGTCGCTTTTTCCATCCAATGGTCATGACATTGTTCCAATATGGTTTTACGGCGGCCTTGTTCATCATTTATATATGGTCCAATTTTATTCCATACATCCACTATATTCAATCGATAATGAAGCATTTTCTCCATGCTGACAAGGTCAGAATAGATTTTCGTCAATCTGCTGTCAATCTCACGTGCAATCTCTAATCGGTCTGATGACCAAAGCAAATGATAGGTATCTTCGCTATCGTCTGTTCCAGCCGGTTCTGTCTTGATATACTCGGTTGAAACTTGACATTTCGGATATTGTCTTGCTATCTCTGAAATCCGATTGTTTACTAGCTGAACTTTGGTCTTTTCATCCTGTTCCGGATTGAGTTCCAACACATCAACAACTTCTGTATCCGTATATTCGGAGGTCAGATTCCATGATATCTGAATGATGGCTCTATGTATTTTGATACCCAAAAAGTATTTAGGCTTTCTGGCAATACTTACTACAGCTTTGAAGGTTACAATTCCTTTTATGTTGGGCATGGTTGCTTTACGGTAGTATGTGTAACCTTCCCACCAACCATCTCCTTGCCAAGTTAAATTGTAGGCTGTTTTGCAATCCTGCATGATAGCAGGGATGCGATAGTAGTCATCTGTCTGAATAGAGTTGTCCTGATTGGCTTCAGCTTTTGCTTGAGATATCTCTTCAAGTTTTTTATTGTAGATTGCCAATTCCGATTCCAACTCGGAAATCTTTGTCTTGTTCGCATTATACTTTTGTCTCAAGGCTGCTGCATCCTCAATTGAAGCAGTTGCAATTTGTTTGATTAACAATGAATTTTCTTTTTCAAGCGCATTGATTTGTGCTTCAAGTAAGACTATATGTTTTTTCGCATCAGTCTCCATTTCGTCCAATTCAGAGGTGTCAAGTTCATTATCTCCAGACAATGTTGTCTGCATCACGCATTCTTTGGTATGGTTATTTAATGAACCGCCACACGAACGACATTTGTACTGGGTTGTACCTTCTCCAAGAGAAACACCGTCTGAACAAGTTACCGAGATAATTACACTTTCCGTACCTTTAAGCTTGGCTGCATCGGTTGCCTGATAGTAGTTCTTACTATCAGAACCTATATAGTAGGTATATCCATTCTCATTGTCATTGTACTCTGATAGCTTAGCATAAAGCTGAGCCGTGAATGTATTAAGATCCATAGAATAGGAATCGAAGTAGTCTTCATAGATTTCTTCAGTACGATTCCAACTTTTGGTCACTTTAATGTTATAAGCATAAGATTTCTTGGTTTGTTTCCCATTTCTTTTTATGAGATAAGCACTAAGCCAATAATCCATATAATAGTAATTGCCATCATTGGAACGGTTTAATTGTGAAACTCTATCTCTTGACCAGCCGGCATAGTTCTCCGAATTTCTCAAAATCTGTTCAATTTGAGTCGAATTCGGATAAAAACTAGGATCTGAAGTGTCAAAACGAGTCCATTGAGAGCCATTAATCACACTCTTGTCATCTGTAGGAGGCATATAATCACATAAAATATCCGAACCAGAATCTCTGCGGTAGATATACCAACGCTGCGTATAGTATCTACCTAAAGACTCCTGGTTATAATCAGTCAGCCATGATGTAAGATTGTAATCCGATAAATTGAAGAGTTTGTTTACTTCTGCTTTTCCACCCATCAATCCAATCATAGTTCCGCCCAAATCATGTTTCAGATTATTGAACATGCCATATGAATTCTTGGCAATGTTTAAGATGGCATTCGCTGTACTTGTAATGTTGCCATGAAGAGAGTTGTTTCCAACAATCTCATTTTCCACATTTGATGCTCCTGAATCGGCCATGCCAATTCCTGTATTGTAGAGCTTATCAATATCGCTGACTAAGTTTTCCTTAGTAAAGTTTCCACTTATACTACTCAGATTGTCGATGAAAGGCTTCCAGTCCATACCAGCTTTAGTCAAATCAAAGATTGCCGCCATTTCAGGAGTCAATTCCAAAAAAGCAATATCCTTGAAGGACAAACGGCTATTGGTTACAACTGATTCAAACTGCATACAAAGATTCTTGGTATCATCACAAGTTTTCATCAGATAGCTGCCCCAATAAAGAGCATTGGCTGGCTTCTGTAACATCAACCCTGATACGGTCCAAATTTTTGGCATAATCTTAGCCGATACCATGTTATACACTCTTTTGTAGTAGTAGTTTTCCTCCGCTGATGCCCATAGTCCTAATGTGGTAAGTGCTTTTCGATCCAAATACTTTGAACCATAAATTCCTGCTATAGCAGCTTCGGCTGTCTGATAATGTTTCAGAATGTCTTTCACCTGCTCATTGTAATATGATTCAGCGGTTGCTTCTGAACCATAGGCTCCAGACATTGCTGCAATGGTTTTCGCATCATGGTTGATACGATAATATTGCGCTGACATACGCTGTATTCCAGAGAGTAGGACTATCAATATGAGTAGGATTCTATGCATTGCTATTTTATATTTTATCTATGTTCTTTCTTTACGCTTTTCCTATTGTGTAGTTTAGCGTATTAACGTATTTATTCTATTACTATTTAGCTAACATACTTATTTACTATGTTACTACATTATGTGATATTCAATACTTTGCCTTCTTGGTTTACTTTCTGTGCAAAAGCCAATGACTTATCTATTCCTGAGCCATTCCAGTCTTTACAGTAGGCTTCTATAGCTTGTTGATGGGAACAATGAAGCTCTTTCTTGTAGAGTTTCAATGCTTCTTTTTCTGCTCGTTCTGTTGTATAGGTCATGTAACATTCGCGTGGCTCTTCTACACCAAATACACCACTGGTAGTTCCTCTTCGGATAAAGACCTCACGGAAGAAACTTCTACCGGACTTGTTCTCAAGTCGGTTGATTGTGAAGATTTTCTTGCAATCTACATCAGTCAAACCAAGGATAGCCTTGATGTTGTCAAAACGTTCCTTGAACTTGCTTTGGTCAAGTAGCATCACTACGTCAGAGTTGTTGATGATGGCTTCCTTTACTACAGGACTACCAATTATGTCTTGGATTTCCTGAGTTACAACCCCAACCGATGCCCAAAACTTACGTGCTGTTTTATAGAGATACTTGATATATTCAGCCATCAGAGGACTGGCAATGGCTTTCCATGCCTCTTCAATCACAAGCACTTTGCGGTTCTTCTTGATACGCATCTTTTGCAGGAACACGTCCATGATGATGAGCGTTACAATCGGGAATAACAATGGATCATCCTTAATGGCATCAATCTCAAATACAATGAATGTCTCATCAAACAATGACCCGTCCATATCTTCATTCAGTGTCTTATAATGATTACCGCCTCTATAGAAGTCTTTCATCATGTAACGATACGTTGAAATATCAACGCCTGATAGGTTGTTCTCGTGGCATATATCAGGTATTCGTTGCACTGAGTATTCATAGAAGGTATTTAATGAAAGGGTTTCAACCTTGAGTTCCTTGCGTCTAGCCTCAATAGAATCAATCTCAAGTTGGATTCTGGAATCTCGTTCTTTCTCAGTTTCCTTAGTTCCTCGATTGTTACTACGGTCATCAACTAACAGACTTTGTTTCAAATCTTCACGCTGTGGTGGGGTGAAACCATTGAATCCATTGAAGAATACATCATAGTATTCTGTGATGACTTGGTCAATCAATCGGTCTTCTGTCTTAGTTATGGTAGCCTGTGAACCTTTCCAAATGAGCAAAATCAGGTTCTTCAAGAATCCTGTTTTCTCTACATTGAGTTCTTCACGCTTGATGCGGAAAGGGTTCATGGTGATGGGCTTTTCTTCTGTATAGCTGATATACTTACCGCCAACATATTCACAAAGTCCTTCATAGGAGTTACCGGTGTCGACCATCACTACATCTGTATTCTGTTCCCAAAGCTGACGGACAACGGAGTTCATGTGGAATGATTTACCACTTCCAGAAGGTCCCAAACAGAAAAAATTCGAGTTGTCCGTGAGTTTGTTTTGTCCTTCCTTACCTGTAATGTCAATAGCTACAGGTACACCTTGACGATCTGTATAACAGATTTTCAATGGAGTGTTTTCACTATGCTGAATATTTTCCTTGTAGAGCAAACACATGGCTGCATCACTCAATGTTAGGAATCTATCATAGTCTTCACTCATTCCATAGCAGTTACCGGGAAATGAATTGACAAAAAGTTCTAACTGGTTATAAGCCCGTTTGCTGATATGGATACCCATGCGACCAAACTGGTTTTCCAAATGATTGGTGCATTTCTGAATATCGGTATCCATCTTGGTACATACCACCAAGTTATAGTGGGTGTAAACAAGCTGTTTGCTTTCTCTGGCAATGACTTCCTGAACCTGTTTGATGTCTTCTACTGCCATCTCGTTCGATGGATTCGGAATGCTGGCATGACGATTCTTCTTTTTATCCAACAATGACAACTCTCTTTTTTGATTAGGCAGGAATATCATCTGATTGTAGATGACGGTTTCCGCTCCGGGAATACTGTCAATATGGGATAGCAAATCAACAGGCATGGAGGTATTGTTTACCTCAATATTGGAGAACGGTCGAACCAAGCCTGGCAGATTGGCATAGTCTACATCTACCATACTATACACCTTACAGCGTTTATCACCCATTTCAATACATTCATCATCCACTTTAAAATTGCTCATGGAAATAGTCTTGTCAGTGAAGTTCATCGCAAAGTAGCGGTCAACATACTCGTTGGCTTCTTTCTTGTTCAAGAATTCCGCTTTCACACCACCATCACGCAACTGATCCTGCACTTTACGGATTTTTACTTGGAAGTCTCGCCATTTTTTTTGATCATAGGAGAATAATCGACTTTTCTTGGCTTCCTGAGTGATAGTTAGATAGCAGACACAATCTGTAAAGGTTCTACCTGTGAAGTAGCGGAAGTAGGATTCCGACAGGAATTCCTTTGGACTGTCATCATAAGCCTTGAACTGCTTTCTGGTGAAGATGTCCTGCTTATGGATAGCATAGCCTTCGCCCAATGTCTGAGCTAGAGCGGTAAACAGATGAGTAAATTCATAGTAGCTGTCAATATTGGCAGAATATTTTTGAACAGGATTTATCAGCTTCAGTACTGCTGAATACTCACCGGTCTTAGTATAGATGACACCCACGCCTTTGTTATCCTCAGATCGGAAGAG
>OBMA010002617.1_pt1 | contig 10418 bp, 5 predicted proteins | sample 1539141 | NCBI WGS metagenome assembly OBMA01 (sample SAMEA3991484, study PRJEB22521) | metagenome | biome: anthropogenic terrestrial biome; feature: sewage plant; material: raw primary sludge | place: Sweden | collected 2012-09-26 | reverse complement strand
CCTTCAAATCTTTGAAGAGTATAACTAATACCTTTATTACTATCATATTTAGTAATACTTTCATGATCTAACAATTCTCTTAGCAGGTCGCCATCCCACCAGATACCGAAGTTTGTTGATACTCCATATTTACGATATCCGATAGACGGTTTACTAATAACGTCTCCTTTTATATTTATTATTCCGCCGCTTGCACTGCTCCACATCTCAAGTCCTGGATTTGTTGGATCAATATCTGCAGCCATGCATCTTCCTACATCTTCATTACTGGGTATTTGAAATATAACTTTGCCTGTTTTTGCATCACGGAAATCAGATCCATCCCTTTTATTTTCATGACAGTCCCATACCTGCAGATTCTCTGTATTGGGATCGAAAGCAGTGAGATGTATAGCATCTCCATGCCCGAAACCTGTATTATATAGTCCATTCCCATTGTGGTCAACACACATAGCACCATAAGTTATTTCATCACATCCATCGCCATCAACATCTGCTATTCTAAGATTATGGTTTCCTTGTCCGGCGTACGACTTCCATTTAGGATTGTTTGTATCAAAAATCCATTGTTGCTTAAGTTCTTTGCCGTCCCAATCCCATGAAGTAATTACCGTACGAGTATAATACCCTCTGCAAAAGATAGCACTGGCATGTATGCCATCAAGATATCCAACGCCTGCCAGATACCTTTCACATCTGTTACCGTGATCATCTCCCCAATCCTTGGAATCTCCACGAGCAGGTATGTAATTTATAGTTTTTAGAGCTTTACCTGTCAGTCCTTCAAAAACGGTAAGATATTCAGGTCCCTTAAGAATACGACCCCTTTTGTTATCATTAGAAATCTCCCTATAATCTTTTGTACTATCTCCAATCACATTACCTACACCATCAATTGTACCATCTGCCGTTTTCATTATAAGTTCAGCTTTTCCGTCTCCATCAAAATCATAAACGATAAATGGTGAATAATGAGCGCCTGCCCTTATGTTTTTCCCAATATTTATTCTCCACAGCCTTGTTCCGTCTATACGATAACAGTCAATATAATTATTACCGGTAAATCCTGCAAATGAATTATCTTTAGAATTAGAAGGGTCCCATTTAAGAATAATCTCGTAATTGCCATCACCGTCAACATCACCAATGCTAGCATCATTTGCAGAATATGAATATGTAATGCCATCAGAAGTAATGCCATCTGCAGGTTTCTGTATTTTTATAGGTATATATCCTATCGGTGAATTAGATTTAAGGCAATATGTTCCATTAACTTTTCCACCCTTAACTTCGTAATTAATATCGTTGGCTGATTTATAATTATCAATAAAAAAAGTTCCACCTTTTATGATAGACTGTTTGTTAATTTTTTCGCCATTACGGTATATATCGAAAGGTTCCCCTTTTCCATCACTGTCAAGTGTACGCCAAGAAAGAATGTTATGAGTATCATCTTGCTTCACAACAACAAGTCCACGGTTTAGCTTTTCGTGCTTCAGTATGTTCATATTATATTTTGGTTGCGCCATTGCAAAACAACTGAATAATATGAAAATACCAGTAGTCAAATAATTTTTCATTGTTCGATTAGTCATAATTGTGCAAATGTATATATTAAATATTATATGAGCAAAGAATTGATAACAAAAAAATGCCCCGACACCAAGTCGGAGCACTTCTAGAGATGTGTTAGTAGATAGTTATTTATGTAGTATGTTTTTTGATTTCGCTGATTTACATCAACTGTGCAAAGATAGATATTTATTCAATCTGTTGCAAATATTTCTTCGTTTTAAATGCTAAATTTTACGTAAACGTTTTCATACTAATATTTTCTTGCATATAGTAAACACATATAACGATAAAAGACTATGTGTATAAATACGTCATGAAAGGTATATTGTATATGATTTGTACAGTTACCTTTACTGCGCTTTATATGTATTAGTTTATAAAGCGAGTAACATTATGATGAGTTCGTATTATGTAATTTTTTACTTTACGAAAAGAGATATGAATTTCATCTCTTTGCTGTCGAATAGTCCTTTATCGCTTAATTTGAGTTCTGGGATAACCAATAGGGCAAGAAAAGATAATGTCATGAATGGTGCTTTGTATAGACATCCCAATTTAGCAACAGTATCATTTAATATATTATATTTGCCGGCAACCTTTTCTCCATCACATATTGACATAAGTCCTGCAACAGGTAAAGGTAGCAATTCCCATTCATTGTCATAGCCTGCAATTATGCCACCCTTACATTCTATAAGTTGATTTATTGCATATGTAAGATCGTCATCATTTGTACCAATAGCTATTATATTATGACTGTCGTGTGCTATTGTTGAAGCTATGGCTCCTTGCTTTAGATTAAATCCGTGAACAAATGCGACTTGTGGTACAGATGGTGTATAACGGTTGTATACAACGATCTTTATTATGTCACGGTTGATGTCTGATACAACAAAGCCATCTTCTATCTTAGGTGTGGCAATTATATTTTGAGTTGTAATATTTCCATCAGAAGTTCCAATGACATGTATTTTACATCCATCTGGACTAACGGTTAAGCTTTCAGAGCATATTTTGTTGGCATTGAATCTATTTGGAATCTTGTCATAAGCAGGTTTATGTATTGACATGTATTCTTCACTATATCCATTATTGGTATCATATACACAAACGCCATCAACATAAGTGGAAAGTATGTTGAAATTGCTTAAGTTATCAATAATGACAAAATCTGCATTATCATCCTTTTGCAATAAACCGACACTCAATTTATAATGTCTTACAGGGTTTAGGCTGCAGGCACGTAGTACATCAATGACATCATAACCTTGTGCTACGGCCCTTTTTGCAAGTTTGTTGATGTGTCCTGCAGATAAACTGTCAGGGTGCTTATCGTCAGAACAGAACATAACCTTATTAGGGTGTTTCTTTAATAGTCCTATAAGTGAATCAAAATTACGTGCAGCGCTACCTTCTCTTATCAATATGTCCATCCCGTTATCAATTTTCTCGATAGCTTCTTGTTCATTGTCACATTCATGATCGGTAGTTATTCCCGCACTGGTATATTTTCTTAACATTTCTCCAGAAATGTATGGTGCATGGCCGTCAACGACTTTACCGACAGCTAAAGTCTGTCGTATTTTACTGATGGTCTCTTCGTCGTTATTTATGACTCCAGGATAGTCCATCATTTCACCTAATAAATGAAAATCGTCCATCTTTATCATTTCACCTACTTGTTGAGAGTCTATTGTCGCGCCCGATGTCTCAAAGGGAGTGGCTGGGACACAAGATGGAACGCTGAAATAAAACTTAAAAGGAACCTCTTTGCCGTCGTTTACCATATATTTGACACCCTCAAAGCCTAATACATTAGCTATCTCATGTGGATCAGCGACAACAGAAATAGTACCACTTTTGACTGCCAATTTTGCAAACTCGGAGGGTATAAGCATAGAACTCTCTATGTGTATGTGTGAATCAATAAATCCGGGTATAATATAATTGTCGTAATCGCAAGAGCTATTTTCTTCCACATTAACAATCTTGTCATTCTCGACATACATTGTTCCATTGAATATTCTACGAGAAACTACATCAACAATCTTTCCCCTATAAATATGTGCCATATTTTGCTATTTTTTATCTCCTGTAATTACAACTTCTGATATTAATCTACAAAAATAGTATATTTTATATATATCAATTAATAAAATCAAAGAAAACTTCTAATTTAGTATAAAAGAACACGATAAACGAACATGAAAATAAACTATATTTTATTTTGTTCTGTCTTCATTTTGCATTATCTTTGCACATAATATTATATATCAGATGAAAGAATTTGTATTATCAGAGGCTAAGACCGAAACAGCCGTTCTTGTAGGACTTATTACTCAGGAACAGAATGAGGCGAAAACCAAAGAGTATCTTGATGAACTTGAATTTCTGGCAGATACTGCCGGTGCAGTTACTGTGAAGATATTCACCCAAAGAGTTGCTGGGCCTAACCAGGTAACTTATGTTGGTAAAGGTAAATTGGAGGAAATAAAACAATATATCAAGCAGGAGGAAGATGCCGAGCGTGAAGTTGGAATGGTTATCTTTGATGATGAACTTTCGGCTAAACAGATACGTAATATTGAAGGGGAATTGGGTGTGAAAATACTTGATCGAACTTCGTTAATACTTGATATCTTTGCTATGCGTGCACAGACTGCAAATGCAAAGACGCAGGTAGAATTGGCACAATACCGTTATATGCTACCACGTCTGCAGAGATTATGGACACACCTTGAAAGGCAAGGTGGAGGTTCTGGCTCTGGTTCTGGTGGAGGAAAAGGTAGTGTAGGACTTCGTGGTCCTGGTGAAACTCAGTTGGAAATGGACCGCCGTATAATTTTACAGCGTATGTCATTGCTGAAACAACGTATGGCAGATATAGACAAGCAGAAAATAACTCAACGCAAGAACCGTGGTCGAATGATTCGTGTTGCTCTTGTAGGATATACTAATGTCGGCAAATCTACTATAATGAATCTTCTTGCAAAGAGCGAGGTCTTTGCCGAAAATAAATTATTTGCAACACTTGATACTACTGTTAGAAAAGTAGTAGTAGAAAATCTACCATTTCTTCTTGCAGATACAGTCGGATTTATAAGGAAGTTACCGACAGATCTTGTTGATTCGTTTAAAAGTACACTTGACGAGGTACGTGAAGCTGACATACTTTTGCATGTAGTTGATATATCACATCCTGATTTCGAAGAGCAGATACAAGTTGTTGAGAATACTTTAAAAGATCTAGGCTGTGCAGAGAAACCGTCAATGATTATCTTTAATAAGATAGATGCCTATAACTGGGTAGAAAAAGAGGCCGATGACCTTACTCCAGTTACAAAAGACAACATTACTCTTGAAGAACTGAAAAAAACGTGGATGGCAAAACTTAATGAGAATTGTTTGTTCATTTCAGCTCGTGAGAAGATAAATATAGATGAGATGAAGGACGTTCTTTATAAGAAAGTACGTGAATTGCATGTACAAAAATATCCTTATAATGATTTTCTTTATCCTGTTGAGGAATAAATGTCAAATTATTAATAGGCAAAATAATGAATGATTACAGATCACTGACTGAAGAGGAAATTTCTATCCTTGAAGACAATGGGTGTACGGCCGAAGATTGGAGCATTATTAATGTATCAGAAGATTTTCAGCCTGCTTATGTCAATAATGTTGCTATGTATGGTGATGTCAATCTCGGTGTTTTTGATAAGCATGTAGAGATTGACGATGGATTTTGTAAACATTCAGGCATTCGTAATGCAACATTACGCAATGTTACCATTGGTGATAACTCTATAATAGAAAACATAGGTAATTATATTTCAGATTATGTAATAGGCGATGAATGTTATATAGTGAATGTAGGAACTCTGTCTACAAATAGTGGAGCTACTTTTGGTGAAGGCAATATTATATCAGTACTAAATGAGGCTGGTGATGGTAATATTGTATTTTTTGATGCATTGTCAAGTCAGTTGGCTGCATTTATGGTAAAACATTCTCATGATAAGAACCTGATTAAATCTCTTCGCTCAATGATACAGAAATATATATCAGAAAAGAGACAAGATAGAGGTTTTATAGGTGATCGCGTCAAAATAGTTAATACGAGTGAGGTATCAAATGTCAATGTTAATGATGACTGCGAGATAATTGGTGCAAGTAGATTGAGTGAGTGTACAATAATGAGCATTCCTGAAGCAAGTGTTTATATAGGTAATAATGTCATCTGTGATAACACTATAATATCATCAGGCTCTTCTGTCTTAGATGGAGCCAAACTTGATAATTGTTTTGTAGGTGAGGCATGTCATATGGGTAAGGGCTTTTCTGGTACCAATAGCGTATTCTTTGCTAATAGTTATATGGATAATGGTGAAGCCTGTGCAGCATTCTGCGGACCTTTTTCTGTTAGTCATCATAAGAGCACTTTGCTTATCGGTGGACAGTATTCTTTCTATAATGCAGGTTCTAATACCAATTATAGCAATCATGCCTATAAGATGGGACCTATACATTACGGAATATTAGAGAGAGGCAGTAAAACAGCTAGTGGCGCACATCTGCTTATGCCTGCTAAAATAGGAGCATTCTCAATGTGTTTGGGCAAAATACAGAATCATCCAGATACCACTGAACTTCCATTTTCATATATAATAGGTGCGGGGGATACTACATATATAGTACCTGGACGCAATATAGTTACAGTAGGGACATACCGAGATATTCATAAATGGCAAAAACGTGATATGCGTCCAAGATCTGGCAGACAAAGTTTGATAAATTTTGACTGGCTAAGTCCTTTCACAGTATCAGAGGCCATAAAAGGCAAACATCTTCTGGAAAGAATAAAAAGAGAACAAGGTGAGAATCCTGCTGCATACAGTTATGATGGGTGTATAATCAAAAATAATGCGTTACTAAAGGGCATTAAATATTATGACATGGTTATACGTCTATATATGGGCGAAGCTGTACACAATCATAATATGGAACTTCCTTATACTTCTATCGGTACTGGTAACTGGTGTGATTTGGCCGGTCTGATGGTTCCGGAATCAGAAGAAGAACAGTTAGCTGATGATATACGTGAGGGTGTTATACAAGACATACTACAGGTAGGAGATAGGTTTAGTTTTCTATTCAGTCAATATGAACAGTATAAGTGGACATGGACATATCGTGTTATAACTAATTATTTCAATCTTGAAGCACTTACGTCAGATGATGAGGCTAAAATAAATAAAGAATATGAGACAGCTCATCATGACTGGATAAATTTCATACAGTATGATGCTGAGAAAGAATATAAGATGGGTGATGTAGATGAAGAGACACTAAATAAGTTTATGCGTAGTATAGAAAAATAAAATAGTAGATAGTAAACTTTAATATAAAAACAATTATGGCAACAACACCAGATTTCAAGTATGAACCCATGTTCCAGTTGGGCAAGGATGATACTGAGTATTATCTGTTGACAAAAGATTATGTATCAACAGGAGAATTTGAAGGTAAGCAAATTCTGAAATTGGCTCCGGAGGCATTGACTGTATTAGCAAATGCGGCATTCCGTGATGTAAACTTTCTGCTTCGCCGCTCTCATAATAAGCAGGTCGCAAAGATATTGAGTGATCCGGAGGCTAGCGAAAATGATAAATATGTAGCTCTTACATTCTTACGTAATGCAGAAGTTGCATGTAAAGGCAAATTGCCTTTCTGTCAAGATACCGGTACTGCTATTATTCACGGTGAAAAAGGACAGCAAGTCTGGACTGGTTTCTCTGATGAGGAGGCTCTTTCTAAGGGTGTCTACAAAACATATACAGAAGAAAATCTGCGTTACTCTCAGAATGCTCCTCTCAATATGTATGAAGAGGTTAATACCCGTTGCAATCTGCCTGCACAGATTGATATAGAGGCTACAGAAGGTTCTGAATATAAATTCCTTTGTGTAGTAAAAGGTGGTGGCTCTGCAAATAAAACATATTTCTATCAGGAGACTAAGGCCCGTATTCAGAATCCTGGAACATTGGTTCCATTCCTTGTAGAGAAAATGAAAACATTAGGAACAGCTGCTTGTCCTCCTTACCACATCGCATTTGTTATTGGTGGTACATCAGCAGAGAAAAATCTTCTTACTGTTAAGTTGGCTTCTACTCATTATTATGATAATCTACCTACAACAGGTAATGATACCGGTCGTGCATTCCGTGACATAGAACTAGAGAAACAATTGCTTGAAGAGGCTTACAAAATAGGTCTTGGAGCACAGTTCGGCGGTAAATATTTTGCTCACGATATCCGTGTAATAAGATTACCTCGTCATGGAGCATCTTGTCCTATCGGACTCGGTGTAAGTTGTTCCGCAGATCGTAATGTTAAAGCGAAAATTAATAAGGATGGTATATGGATTGAAAAATTGGATGATAATCCTGGAGAACTAATCCCTGCAGAATATCGCAAATCAGGCGAAGGTAATGCGATCAAGATAGATCTTAATATGCCAATGGCTGATATCTGCAAAGAACTGTCCAAATATCCTGTAGCAACTCGCGTTAGTCTTAATGGTACAATAATTGTTGCCCGTGATATAGCTCATGCAAAACTGAAGGCACGTCTAGATGCTGGTCAGGATTTACCGGAATATTTTAAGAATCACCCTGTATTGTATGCAGGACCTGCAAAAACTCCAGAAGGAATGCCTTGTGGAAGTATGGGACCGACAACAGCAAATCGTATGGATCCTTATGTTGACGAATTTCAGGATCATGGAGGTAGTATGATTATGATTGCTAAAGGTAACCGTACACAGGTAGTTACCGATGCTTGTAAAAAGCATGGTGGATTTTATCTGGGAAGTATAGGTGGACCTGCTGCTGTTCTCTCAATGAATTCTATTAAGAGCATTGAGTGTGTTGAATTCCCGGAAATAGGGATGGAAGCAATCTGGAAAATAGAAGTCGTTGATTTCCCAGCATTTATCCTTGTAGATGATAAGGGTAACGACTTCTTTAAGCAGCTGAAACCGTGGTCTCCAAGTTGTAAATAATATACGCAAGTATTTTTTAAATATAAATGTCCCAATCTGTTATATACTAGATTGGGACATTATTTATATTGCATCAATATTTATTGATAAGCTTTATCGCTTAAGGGTTGAAACCTTATTTTTTATACCCGTTTTATTATGTTCATTATTCTTTTGGGTATTTGGAGATCTCATTATGGGAAGGTCTTTGACAACATTGGCCTTGATTATCTTTATGTCATTAATAGGGCGATTGTTATTGTCTTTCTCAACATTTTGTATTTTATCTACTACATCCATGCCATCCACTACCTCACCAAAGACTGTATACAGTCCATCAAGATGTGGAGCACCCCCAATTGTCTGATAATCATTTTTTATTTTATCATTAAATACAATTGTTCCTCCCGATTTCTCGGTAAGTTTGTTAAGCATAGCATCAAGCATTCTTGGACCGAAAGTTTTTCCAGTTACTATATAAAACTGGCATGAAGATGATGCGTGATCCTGTGAATTATCCTCTTGCGCAGCCGCCACAGCGCCACGTTTATGATAGTATTGAGGAAATCTTATTTCAGCAGGAATTGTATAATCTAGGGATACATTACCTAGCAATTGACCAGGAACAGCTGACTTACTTGATGGATCACCAGTTTGAACCATAAATTCAGGTATTACACGATGGAATAAAACTCCATTATAAAAACCTTCTTTTACTAGTTTTAGAAAGTTGTCGCGATGTTTGGGTGTTTCATTATACAGAGCAATCTTAATATTCCCGAAAGATGTTTCTAGACACACTACACATCTATCATCCAAAGTCTTTATTAAAGAGTCCTGATTATTCTTCTGTGAAAAAACTGGCAACGATAATATTGTCAAGAGTACAGACTGTAATATTTTATTTTTTATTGTCGTATGCATGTACTGGATAGTCTATAGTAAAATGTAATCCTCTGCATTCCTTGCGCTCAATAGCTTGGCGCGTGATGAGATAGCCCACATTAATCATATTACGAAGTTCGCAGATATCCTTACTTGCTTTAACACGCTTAAATAGAGCTTCTGTTTCCTCATACAAAAGGTCAAGACGATCCCATGCACGTTTCAGACGTAAGTCACTGCGCACGATTCCAACATAGTTACTCATTATCTCACCAACTTCTTTTACACTTTGAGTTATAAGTACACGCTCCTCGTTTGTCATAGTACCATCATCATTCCATTCTGGTACATCCATATTAAATGTGTAATCATCAACGTGTTTCATTGAATCCTTTGCAGCAAGATCTGCATATACCACAGCTTCTATAAGAGAGTTGGATGCAAGGCGGTTACCTCCATGCAGACCGGTGCATGAACATTCACCAACTGCATATAGGCGTTTTATGCTTGATTCACCATTTAGGTCAACCTCTATGCCTCCGCACATATAATGAGCAGCAGGTCTTACAGGTATATACTCTTTTGTTATATCTATACCTATAGTAAGACACTTATGATATATATTGGGGAAGTGATGCTTCGTTTCCTGAGGATCTTTGTGAGTTACATCCAGACAGACGTGATCTAGTCCATGTATTTTCATTTCTTTGTCTATGGCGCGTGCTACAATATCACGAGGAGCCAAAGAAAGACGCTTGTCATATTTTTCCATAAACGATTCACCTGTAGGCAACCTTAATATACCTCCGTATCCTCGCATTGCTTCTGTTATTAAAAATGCAGGATGTGTTTCGCCAGGATGAAATAGAGCTGTAGGGTGGAACTGTACAAATTCCATATCATGAACAGTGCCTTT
>OBMA010002616.1_pt1 | contig 10418 bp, 10 predicted proteins | sample 1539141 | NCBI WGS metagenome assembly OBMA01 (sample SAMEA3991484, study PRJEB22521) | metagenome | biome: anthropogenic terrestrial biome; feature: sewage plant; material: raw primary sludge | place: Sweden | collected 2012-09-26 | reverse complement strand
ATGAATATGAACATATCAAAGATACTCAAAAAGATGTAATAAAACTAGATGAAGAGCAACTAAAAGAGTTAAAAATACTCTATAAAAAAGCAGCAAAACTTTGCCATCCAGATATTGTAGCTGATGAACTAAAAGAAAAAGCCCATGAGATTATGCAATCTTTAAATGATGCGTACAGTAAAAAAAATATAGAACAAGTAAAAAAAATATTACTAAGTTTAGAAAATGGAACGACCTTTAAAACAGTAAGTAGCGATATTGAAGATAAAGAGTTATTACTAAATAAAATCAAAGAGTTTGAACAAAATATCTCTGATTTAGAAGATGAAATTGAACATATAAAACTTGATGATACATTTACTACTATTACACAACTTGATAATTGGGATGAGTATTTTGAAGAGCTAAAAAATGAACTTACAGAACAAAAAGATAATCTTGAAAAAGAAGCGATGGAAGTTTTAGAAGATGAAAATAAAGATATATCAAAAGAAAAAGAAATCATTATTGAAAAACACAAAACGAAAAATTTAGTAATTCAAAAAGAAAATAGTGATTATTCAAAATATATCAAATCAATTGAAAATATTAAGTTTGAAAAAATAAGAAAATATTGTGAGAATCTATCAAAAGATAATAGCACAGATGATATGCAAAAATATTTAGCCCAAAATGGAAAAATGTATAAAGCATTGATTTATGATGCCCTAGAACAGTTTATATCAAAACTTGATAATCAAACTATAACTTTAATTGATTGGGGAAGTAATCAAGGAATAGCTTCAATGCTTGTTCTGGATTATATAAAAGAAAAACAATTTGATATAAAAGTATCTCAAGTTATACTTGTAGATGATGATACAAAAATACTGAGTCGTGCAATGGCACAAGTAGAAGCACTATCTCAAGATAATATACAAATCATAGCTATAAAAAATGATGATGACAATCTTTTAGATAAAATAAAAACAAATACTATTGCATTAAATCTTTTTGCAAATGATAAGATACCTATGGATGTTAAAGTTATTAATGATGTTATTTATAAAGATTTTATTATTTGTTTATCAAATGAAAATATAGAGTTTGTAGATAACATATATAACGATTTCAATAATTCCACAAATATACAAGATTTGTCTATAAGAGATGGTAACATTGGTCGGTATCAAAGATACGAGAGAATTTTTAAACTAATTAATTAGTTTGATTATAAAATGATACAATTAAAAGTAATAAATATATCAAAAAATGATACAATAAACTCATGAAAACATATCAAAATGAACCAAAATGGATATGGGAATCTCAAAACTTCCCTAATTTTACCTACCAACATATTAATTTAGATGCTTTAAACTATAAGTTTGGACAACTAAAAATGGTAGAAAACTTTATAAATAAAAATAGTTCAGATGAACTTCGTTTAGAGTTACTTTTAGATGAAGCAATAGCTACTTGTGCAATAGAAGGAGAGATACTTCAACGCTCAAGTGTGCATTCTTCTATAAATAAGATACTAAAATTAGGTCTTGAAGATGACTATAGTTATACAGTTCAATCTGATAATCTAATACAAATACTACTTGATGCTAAAACAAATCTAATACCATTAACAAAAGAGAGACTTTTTTCTTGGCATAAAGCACTATTTGAAGTAGGAAGTTCAGGATTAAGAGAGATAATAATAGGTGAATATAGAAAAGATAAAGAAGATATGCAAATAGTTTCTGGTTCATGGGAAAAAGAAAAAGTTCATTATATTGCACCACCATCACAAGATATGGAAAACTTAATGGAAAAGTTTTTAATATGGCTAAATAATAGTGAATCACAAAATAATATCTATAAAGCGATAATTGCCCATCTTTATTTTGTGCTTATACATCCATTTGATGATGGAAATGGAAGAATCGCACGAGCTATTACTGATTATGTTTTAGCTCAATCAAATCTTGCAAATGCAAACTTTTATTCTATCTCTACAACTATTTATAAAAATAGAAAAGAGTATTATGAAATACTCGATATTGTATGTAAGCAAACAAATCAAGATATAACACTATGGATAGAGTGGTTTGTAAAACTTCTTGAAAACTCCCTAGATGAAACTTTATCAAAAGTAGAAATGATACAAATAAAAACAAAGTTTTGGGATAAACATATTAATACAAGGCTAAATGATAGACAAAAAAAAGTGATACTAAAAATGCTCTCTTTTTTACCACAAAAATTTGAGGGTGGCATGAGAGTAAATAAATATATGAGCCTTACAAAATCAAAAAGATTAACAGCAAGTAGAGATATATCTGATTTGGTAGAAAAAGGAATATTTGAAAGCTTTGGTCAAGGTCGTGGAGTTTATTATGAGATTAAATTTTAATTGGACAAAATAAGGGAAAATTTCTAGTTATGCTACAAAAAAGGGAATATTGATATATGAATGATAATAATCAGCTAATAACTATAAATCAAAATGCAAAATTATTACTGATAAAATCAAAAAATCTTTTAGATATAACAAGAAAAATACTTGAAAAAAAAGATGATGATTGGATTCAAAGACTTTGGGAATGGGCTGATGAAAATATAATTCAAGAAAGAACTTATTTTCCTAAAACAGAGAGTGAACTATTAAATATTTCAAATTTATCTTTGAGATGGAATAGACTTAAATATTTACCAAAAGAGTTTTTTAATTTGATTCAACTTAAGGTATTAGAACTAAATAATAATACTTTAGAAACTTTACCAGAAGAAATAGGTAGGTTAAAATATTTAGAGGAATTAAATTTAAATATAAATAGTTTAAAAACATTGCCAAAGGAGATAATAAACTTAAAAAAACTAGAAATTCTAAATATTAAAAATAATAAATATTTAGAATTAGATAGTGAACAGATTAGTTGGCTTAAAGAGCTTAAAAATAATGGTTGTGATGTAATTTATGACAATTATAAATTTAATTTAGGATGGTAAAATGGGATTTTTTGATTTTTTTAAAAATGAGATTACGAGTATAGGAAAAAATGACACCTTTTCCAAGGGAGAATTAGCAAATTTAATAAAAAAAGATAATGGAAAGGATTTATTAGAAGAAGGTGCTGAAAATGGCAACTTAGAATGTCAACAATTATTATATGCTATTCATATGATAGCTGCGAAGGTTGATAAATTCAATAGAGATAAATTTGAATATTATACCAAGCTTGCTGCTTATCAAAATGATGCTACGGCCCAATTTAATCATGCTAAAAATATATATGACAGCATCGAAGAAATAAAGTCCGAAACTATGGAAAAGAATGGTGGTGTAGATATAGATTCGATATTGAATATTCAGAAAAAATTAGAAGAAGTACTCTTTTGGTACAAAAAATCATATCAAAATGGTAGTAAACGAGGCTTAAATAATGCCAATAACATTGAAGCTCTATTGAAAGAGTGGATTAATCCTTTAGTTGAAGAACATTATAAGTAATGTACTTAAATATAAGAATACTTAGCATTCTAAGTTAATTATAGTATAAATCAGTATGGAGAATAAAAATGGGTTTTTTTGATTTTTTAAAAGGTAAAACAGCTAATGTTTGGGTAGATAAAAATACTAATTTAATGTGGCAAGTAGATATAACACTTAATTTAATGACATGGTATGAAGCAGAATCATATGTAAAAGTGATGAATCAAAACCAATATTGCGGATTTAATAATTGGAGGTTGCCTACAATTGAAGAACAAGAATGGATACACAGATATAAAAATCTGGATATTGCTTGGAAATATAATAAAATAGGTATTAATCCTAATAATTTTGAACAAGCTTTTTTTTGGTCATCAACTACACTCGGGGAGAGAATTGGAAAAATATTAGATTTAAAAAGTGTAACTGAAGAAGATTTAAATAATAAAGCTTGGAATATTTGTATCTCTAATGCTATGTCAGGTTATGATAATAAAACAGATCTACAATGTGTAAGATTGATAAGAGAACTTTAGAATGATAAATCAACTATATAGTCTAATTCAGGATATTGGAATAGACCAGACATCTAAATTAATAGCAGAATATATTAATCAAAAAATTCAATCAGAAGATGTTGCTATACAATTTATTCTTGAAGAAATAGAAGCTGCAAGTCAAGGAAATGAGATGGCAAAATTATTTGCTAAAGCAAGTGGATTTGATGAAGATGATTATTCAGGGGCTATGTATAATTCATTTGAAGAAGTTGATGGAGTAAATGGTCCCCAACAAGAAATATTGAATTTATGTATGATGCTATATCCAAATCAAAATCTAATGACTGAACTTAGAATAAGAACAGTTGATAATATTATGAAAGATTGGAAATTGGGGAAATATGCAGCAGTAGATGAAAATCAGAGATTAATTAATATAGTTAAAAAATCTAATGATTTAGATGATGGAATTTTTGCAAACATTAATAATGATTTGAATGAATCAATTACTGAAAAGCATAATGTAATGATTTTAATGTCATATGGTTATGCTAGAAGATTAGCTGCTGCAGGATTATGTCTTCAGGGAGTGTTTAGTTTAGAAGATTATTCTCAAGCAAAAAATATATTTCACTCATTGCAAATTCAAACTGGACAGACAGTAGAATTTCAAGAAGAAGCATTTTCTCAAGCTTTAGAATTACTTGAGTCTTATGATTTAAGACTCACAAAAATTTTTGTTTCAAAAATTATAGGTACTGTTGAATCAAAAGAGACTATAAATGCTTACAAAAATGGAAAATATTTTGATTATGAATATATTATTAACATTTTTTCAAAATAATTATTTTTTAGTTTAAAAGGATAAAAATAAATAATGCCTAGATTTCAATTTTATTTACCAACAGACGCTGATTTAACACGGATACAAAGAAGAGCAATAGATTCACGAGAACCTATATTTTTAAGTGGAGTTCCTGGAACTGGCAAAACTGTAGTATCCATAAAAAGACTTCAAAATACAGCTGATAAGGGTAAAAAAGGGATAATTTTTACTTATGGAAAACTTCTTAGAAAAACCATAGAAGAGAAGCTTGAAAATAATCCTAAAATGCCTGTAGACAATATTCATAACTGGATGTGGAAATCTCAAGGAGATGGGAAAAGAAAATATTTAGATGTAATGACAAAAGATGAAAATATAAATTCAACTATAGAACTTCTAAAATCAAAAGGTAAAATATATGATGAAATACTTGTAGATGAAGGACAAGATTTATCTATAAATACCTATAAAATATTTAAAGAAATAACATCAAGTTTATCTATAAGTGCAGATAATGCACAACAGATAAACAATCGTGAAGAAGCTACAAATGAAGAAGAGATATTACAAGTTTTCCCACATCTTGAAAGATTTGAATTAGATGAAGTTTTTAGAAGTGCTTATGAAATATATAAGTTTGCTATTGGGTTTGTGCCAAATAATGCAAGAGCAAATGACCCAATATTACTTGAGAGGCTAAAAAGAAAAAATTCTGGTGCAGATAAACCTTTTGTATGGCTAGAGAACGATTTAAATAGTGTTTATGCTTCTATAAAAGATATTATCGATGAAAATCCTACTGATAATATTGGGATACTCTTTGAAAGAGCATTGCATGTAGATGAGGCAGAAAAAAAATTATCTCAAGATTATGATATAAGTATTTATCACAATCAAGAAGTGATACCAAGTCAGTTAAACAATATCATTATTACTACTTTTAAATCAGCAAAGGGAGTAGAGTTTGATATTGTTATTATTCCATATTTTTCTGATGGTGCTATGAACATACCTGAAGAGTATTATGTGGGAGCCACAAGAGCAAAAAATCAAGTCCATTTTTTAGCTATCAAAAATATTCCCAAAATTATGGCACATTTTGATAGTAATACTTATGAACTAATAGATAATAGAGGATAGAATAATGCAAAGTAATATATTTAGTTTTGATAAAAAAATTGTAGATGATGAAAAAACAGAAAGATATTTACTACAAATCCATAGAATAAAATTGATTGATTATATCAATTGTGGGTTGGTATTACCTGATGTTTATCTAGGAGAAGATATTGAAAATGATGTTCAATCAAAAAATAAGAATTTTTTAGTACTAAGTGATGGTTATATAAAGGAGTTAGATGAGTATCAAATACTTTTAGAACTTATTTTAACAGATGATGAAAAAGATAAACTTCATAATGTTAATGGTATTTACTATTTTGATAAGCCACTTCCTATTACTAGAATTAAAAAAATTTATGTTCAAGATAAAAATATCATTAAGCACATGAATATTCAGATACAAAATAGTGAAAATGGATTTTTACCAAATGAGTTATTTGATGTATATCTAAAAAATAAAAAGTTTATATTTGAAAAAAAGATGTATGCTGAACTCCAAGATGATATTAGTATAAATAATTATGAAAAGCAAACACGATTTTTTAATAAAAGAATGGGAATGTTTTCTTTTATGAAAAATACTGCGTTGTATTATTGTGATAGTACAAATCAAATATCAAATTATTCAGAACATTATTTTGGAATATTGTCAGATTCATTAAAAGTATCTTTAGATGATAAACATTTTGATAAGTTAAATATATTGGAACAAAATGAATTATTTAAAAAGTTGTTATATTCGAATCAGCAAATAGATAAAGAGTTTATAGAATTAATAGCAAATAATATTGAAGATGCTGAAACCAAAGATATATTCTTACAAATATTAAAACCAACAGGTTCAAGAGAAGTATTAACACAATTGCTTGGAAAAAATGATATAGAACATTATCTTATAGCTTTAGTTTATTATTTTAGACAAAAAAGTGCTAATAAAAAAGACAATATTAAAACAGATATAGAAAATTTAATACCCTACAAAGTAGCAGAAATATCACTTGCAGTTTTGGGTATTTACTTTGGATATAGAAATTTAAGGTCACAAGAAAAAGTTGAGATAAAAAATAGATATTTTGGAAAAATATTTGGGAATACCTTTAATATGAAGTTTACTCTTGAAAGTAAACTTGATTATATTACAATAGAATCAATTTATAATATTTGTTTTAACAGTAAAGAACAAAAAGGTTATGAATATGAGTATTTACCATACCCAAATAAAAATCCTCAACCATTGAAAATAGTTACTGATAATGATTTTAAAATATGGTATAAAATAGAAAAGAAAAATTATTTTGGTGTGGAACAAATTACCATTAAAAAACTATCTACTTTGGAAATGTTTGGTAATTTGCTGGGAAAGTATTCAGATGAAATCATTGAAAATAAACAAACTTCATATTTAATCACTTTTGTACAATATAACTTTGGGGATATTTTAATCTTTAATAATAAAGGGCAAAAATATTTTACTAAAGATAATTTATTAAAAAAATTAGAATTACTAGAAGATGAGAAAATTCAAAATGAATTACTAGATGTATTAAATATTGGAAAGAATTAATATGCTTTATAGTTTTCAAAAACTATCAAAAGATATTTTAATTATTGACTCTCAAAAAGATTTTGATATGTATTTAGAATCTAATTTTGTAGAAATAGAAGAGTACTTTTTAAATATTACAAATGATGAACTAGATGATATAAAATTTGATATTGAAGATTTTTTATATGATCTTCTTGATAATAAATTAATTCAAAAACAAAATAGTAAGATAGCAAATGCTTTTTTAATACTTTTGGCTGAAAAGTTTTTGCAAACATCTTTTATTGGGGCTATTACAATTTTAGTTGAGCATCTTCCAAAAGGAGCTACTAAATTTAGGCTTGAAGCTGCAAAACTATATTTAAGAATAAATGATATTACTAAAGACTATTTTATAAAGTCTGATGGCATTTTATCTTTGATTGAAGAATCTGCAAAAATAGATGAGTATAATACAAATGCAATAAGAACATTTTTTTATTTTATTCAGTCAGCTTTGGGAGAATTTCAAAGGATTAATAATATTTCATTGGCAAAAACTTTTATTGAAATATTTTTAAAACATCAACAGAACTTTTCTTTTCTCCAAGATTCTATAATCAAGAACTTTTTAAATAGTATTTCTAATCTTGACTTATCTCAAATAATACAAAAAATTAAAGAACAATTAGATTCAATTAATTTAAAAAAATCTATTTGTCAAATAGATAACCACACCATACAAAAAGAAAATAGCGAATATTCAAAGGCACTATATAATTTACCAAATGCAGATTTTACATCTATAAGAAACATAGCTAATAAATATATACAAAGTATTGGTGACCCAATTGAGCTATATAATAATCTTCAAAGAGGTGAAAAAATTATTGATGATGAAAGACTTCTTTATAAATATTTAGTATCTTTTGGTAATAAACACAAAGATAAACTTTATAGTAGTTTTGAAGTAATCATAGAAAATATTAAAAATGAGAAATTTGATATTATTGATTGGGGTTGTGGTCAAGGTACTGCAACAATGCTTTTGTTAAATTATGCAAAAGAACGAGATATAACTCTTGATATAGATAATATTACATTAATAGAACCATCTTCTTTGGCATTAAGTCGTGCGTTATTGCATATTGATGTATTAAAACAAAAAAAATATAATGTAAAAGCCATAAATAGTGACCTAGATTGTTTAAATGAGAATAACTTACAAATACAAAGCAACAATAAAACTTTGCATCTTTTTTCAAATATCTTGGATATAGAAAGTTTTATATTAGATAATACATTTTTTAAAAAAGTATCACAAAGTTTTAATACTAATGCAATATTTGTTTGTGTAAGTCCATATAGAAGTGATAAAAATAACAATCGTTTAGATTTATTTTTTAATCATTTTGATGAAAATTTTAATACGGAACTTATTAGTTCAAGAGATACCGATATTGGTAATGCTACTCGATATGAAAAAATCTTTGAAGTAAAATATATAACAGAAGAAGTAATTGAAGAAAAACGACAAGAAATGATAATAGTTGAAAAAAATTATCATATTGATGTTATTGATGAATTATCACAATATACAGATATTGTTGTTCCAATACTAAATCTGAAAATTCTAGAAAATTCTATAAATACTGACCCAGATTATGCAATATTTAAAATCAGAAAAGTTGCTGAAATCATAACAACTCAAATTTATTCTAAGTATGAAGATAATGAGCAAATTATATCTTTTAATGACAAAATTAGATATTTAGCATATGAACAAAAAGTTTTCACAAAAGCTAGTACAAACTATGTACAAACATTAAGAACTATTGGAAATCGTGGTGTTCATGGAAATGAAATTGATATTTCAAAATTAAGACTTGATGCACATTTAATGGTAATTGCACTGATTAGTTTTATAAAAGAAATTAAAGATGATAGGTTAATTTAAACTTTAGACAAAATAAGTCTATTTCATAATCTATAATAAATAAAAATTATAGGAAATAGACTTATGCGTTTTAATGAATTATATAATCAAAAGATTTTAAAATTTATATCTGAAAATAGATGTGATTTATCAAATCTTTCATTACAAAAGATTAATAGTAATATTTATAGTTTTACTAATTTAATTGAGTTAAATCTTAGTGAAAATCAAATCTGCCATATTTCTTCCCAAATCGAAAATCTGCTAAATTTAAAAACATTAAATCTATCTGATAATTTAATAGAAGAATTACCGTCTAACATTGGAAATATAACTGAACTTGAAAATCTATTTTTATCAGGAAATAGATTAAAAGAGTTACCAAAAACTATTGTCAATTTAAAAAAATTAAAATGGTTGAGTTTAGTAGACAATATAGAATTATTAATAAGTGAAGACCAAAAGAACTGGATTGAAGAACTGAAAAACAATGGTTGTAGAGTTTTAATATGAAATTAAAGAATTTAATGCAGTTTATCTTGAATATATTAATTTCAAAGGACAAATTATGAACATAGAAATAATACTTATAGCAATAATAATTATTTTTATATTATGCTGGATAAAATATGATGAAATTGTTGATTATATGGAGAATATGCATAATCTTAATGAAAGATATGACAACGATAACGATACAAAATCATCAAAAGATTTAGATTCAGAAGATTACAAAAACATTAATCTGCAATCAAAACCTCAAGAATACAATTATCAACTCTATCTTGATTATTTAAAATCATCAGACTGGTTGAGTAAAAAAGTATACCGATTTTTAATAGATAAAGGACAATGTCAAGAATGTAATAAACTATTATTGTTCAAAGAATCACATTGTCATCACAAAACATACGATAATTTATTTGATGAACCAATGGAAGATTTAGAAACATTGTGTAAACATTGCCACTTGGAAATTAGACATGCAGATAAATGTAGTAATATTTAAAAACAAGAACTTAAAAGCACAAGAATTAACTTTTGAC
>OBMA010002610.1_pt1 | contig 10432 bp, 13 predicted proteins | sample 1539141 | NCBI WGS metagenome assembly OBMA01 (sample SAMEA3991484, study PRJEB22521) | metagenome | biome: anthropogenic terrestrial biome; feature: sewage plant; material: raw primary sludge | place: Sweden | collected 2012-09-26 | reverse complement strand
ATACCGATTGTACAAACAATATAGCCCAATTTCGACAAAGTCTCATTGCTCTATTTGTTTGTTGACATCGGCATTAACAACAATAGACATAAAAATGACTTTGGGTCATTTTATATGTACAGTTGGCATTATTTAATCAACTCGTGCATAAATTCGGCACCTTTCAACAAACCGTAACTACCTGTTTGTTGAGCAAATTCATCGTAAACCATCACATCATCTGCACTCTCGTCTGGTCGATAAATAATAAACGGAATTGGAGAAATAGTGTGCGTTTTAATAGCACAAGGTGTTGGATGATCTGGCAAAATGGCGATAGTAACCGGTTCATCCCAAGTTGAGACTTCATCCAAAATAGGCTTCACCACACGAGCATCCAGGTACTCTATTGTTTTTATTTTCAATGCTGCATCACCCTCGTGACCAGCCTCATCACTTGCCTCAATATGCAAATATACAAAATCTTTTTGACGTAACGCATCAATGGCTGCTTGAGCTTTTCCTTCGTAATTCGTGTCGTAAAGGCCTGTGGCACCTTCCACTTCAATCACATCCAGCCCGGCATAAACACCAATTCCCTTAATCAAATCGACAGCCGAAATCACGGCTCCGCTTTTCAAATTATAGGTTTCCAATAAGGTTTTCATCTCCGGTTTATAACCCGGTGACCACAACCAAATACTATTGGCTTTATCTTTACCTGCAGCTGCACGTTTCAAATTCACCGGATGGTTTTCCAACAAAGCTTGCGAACGCAATGTCAGTTCATTCAACAAATCAGCGGTGGCTTGTGCTTCAGCACTCTCAGCCTGTATCATCACATCGGCAAACGGAGTTCCGGGTACATCGTGAGGAGGAGTGCATTTCAAATATTTATTTCCACCTTTCAATTTGAACAAGTGACGGTACGAAACCCCGGGATAAAAACTCACCAGATCAGTACCCAATTCTTTTTCCAAAAAAAGAATCAACTCTGTGGCTTCTTCATTGCTGATGTGTCCCGCTGAGTGATTCTTTATTTTTTTATCCGCAATGCAAATCAGGTTGCAACGCATGGCCATTTCGTTCGGTTCGATAGCCACACCCATGCTCGCCGCTTCCAACGAACCACGTCCTTCGAAAACCTTATTAACATCATAACCAAGCACAGTAAGATTCGCGATTTCGCTACCAGGAGCGAAACCATCAGGAATAGTATCTAACATTCCATTTCGTCCCAAAGCTGCAACTTTGTCGATATTGGGTATATTGGCAACCTGTAAACAGGTTTTGTTTCCAAGCGATGCCATCGGCTCATCAGCCATGCCATCGCCAAGTATTATTAAGTATTTCATATTCTCAACACCTAACCCTGAGGATTCGGTTACTTCTTTTTTTATTATTACATTACTTTTACTCCAAAAAATCCCTGTAATTGGGAAGAGCATCTTCAAATTTCTGTTGCGTTTCGGCTAATGATAAATAACTCTCTCCGCCGGCAGCATTGAGGTGACCGCCGCCGCTAAACAAATCAGTAGCCACTTTGTTTGCTGGGAATGTTCCTTGCGAGCGAAGTGATATTTTTATCTTATCAGTATCCTCACGCATAAAGACCGAAAAATCAACTCCATGTACGGAAAGTGGAATATTTACAAAACCTTCAGCATCACCATTTACAAAGTTGAATTGTTTTAATTCGTCAGCAGAAACAGTTATCAATGCGGCACGATATTCGGGATAGATTTTCATTTTTTCGTACAAACAAAAACCCATTAATCGCAATCTATCAGCCGAATAAGTATTAAACACCTTGCGATATAAATCGTCCTTATCAACGCCTAATTTTATTAATTCAGCGATAATAATATAAATCTCCTGACCATTAGAATTGTAGGTAAACCCACCCGTATCAGTCATCATACCCGTATAAATACATTCGGCACAAGCCAGATTTATTTTCGAGAAATCGCCCATTCGGCAAATTAATCTGAAAATCAATTCGCTGGTGGAAGATATTTGAGGATAAGAAACAGCTACTTTTGCAAAATCAGCAGGGTGTAAATGATGGTCAACCAATATTTTATCAGCCGGTGAAGCCAAAACAGCATCAGCCATCTTTGCCATACGGCTTGGCGTATTAAAATCGAGCGTAAAAATAAGATCAGCATCTACAAAAAGTTCGTCCGCCTTCTCTTTACTATCTTCATATATCAATACTTGCTCTGCACCCGGCATCCAATTAAAGAAAGTAGGAAAAGCCGTTGGTACAATCACCACAGGTTCTTTTTCAATTGTCATCAAATAATGCCACAAAGCCAGAGTCGATCCCATTGCATCTCCATCGGGTCCAACATGAGCTACAATTACAATCTTGTCAGCGCCATCAATGGCTTTTTTTACTTTGGTGATAAGATCTTCGGCAATAATTTTAGAAATCATACAATTGGTTTTAATTTGAATACAAAAGTAGCAAAAAAAATAGGATTTTTAGTGGATATACCGCCCTTGAAAGTTAATCTGTAAAATTCAACACGTAAGCACCTTTCTCTGCCACTGAATAAAAAGCAATATTTCTAGTTTGACAAGCCTTCTTTATACTTTGCCTATACCAATCGGAAATTGTTTTATCTACAATAATTTTACGTGGGTGCAAACACTCCAACACTTGCTCTATTTTAGGTTTCAGTCCTCTTCCAATAATCAAATAATCTAACTTTAGTGGCTCCGAAAAAGTCTGTTTTCTCAAAAAATCGTTACTCAAAAGAAGAATGCGCGAGCCCGCAAAACTACTAACGCCATCCGAAAACCATTCGTTCTGCCGAATATAGTGCGGTTTCTCAAGTTTCTGATTTTGCCAAAATGATTTTGCGATTCGGTCAAGCTCTACAGAATCTGTCGTAAATACATAATTTTGATTACGATCAATAAAGTTTACATGCGTATTTTTCTGTCCGGCAAACACAATCATTCTTTTTGATGTCATGGTTTGATAATTGGTTTGCAGATTAAACACGCACGCCAACAAAACAGCTGATAGTCCAACAACCAATGCAGAGAACTTTTTATAGAAGAAATAGGCCGAGAAACAAAAAACGGCCAAAAAGACAACAATAGTCTGTCGTATATCCAGCGAGACATGCGACAGTGAGTAAGGTAAATTCTGAACCCACACAATCAGAAAATTCAACAGCCAGAGCGACCATTTGAGTAAAAAAGCCACACCCGCTGACAAATACGGCACAAAAGAAGTCATCAGCAATGCCATTGCCAGGTAAATAACGATGGTAGAAAGTGGAATGGCTACAAAATTTGTCAGTAAAAAATAGTTGGGAAATTGCTGAAAGTAATAAAGTGTAAAAGGCATTGTACCCAACTGTGCTGCCAATGACACGGAAAACAAATCCCAAACCGCTTTCGAATATTTATTATTGGCAATATATAATTTACCAATAATGGGTTGAAAGAAAATAATACTTAATACCGCCGAATAACTGAGTTGAAAGCCAACATCAAACAGAAAATTCGGATTATACAGCAGCATGAAAAATGCCGACATGAAAATGGTGTTATAAATTTGGGATTTCCGTTCGAAGCAAGTAGCAATAGCCACAAACGAAAACATGAGCGTGGCTCTCACTACTGCCGGCGACAATCCACTCAGAAATGCATACCCCCACAAAAACAGTGATATAAATATTGTTTTAATCACTTTCTGACGTTGATTTTTATTCAGAAATGACAATAAAAATGCCATCACCACATACACCACGCCAACATGCATACCACTCACCGACAAAATATGCATTGCACCCGTCGCGCTATAACTTGCGCGCAAATCGGGCTGCAACGCATCGGTATAACCAAGCGTCAATGCAGCCAAAACGGCAAATTCATCGCCTTCAATATGAAACTCCCGATAAATATTCAGCAAATAATTCCGACAAATATCGGCCTGACGTTGAATTGAGAAGCCCATGTCTCTATCGGTCATACGCCAACTACCGGACGGAACATAGCAAACTGCACCCACACCCTGACGTTTAAGGTACGCCGCATAATCAAAACCATCCGGATTTAAAGCTCTTTCGGGAGGTGAGAATTTAGCTTCAAGCATCAACCTGTCGCCAAACAAAAGCTGTGATGCAGCACTATCTTTTTGCAAATACAAGATGGCTTTTCCGCGAGTAGTCACCCAGTTCGTCGAATCAAAATACTGAATAACATCCACTTTACAGAGATATGATTTTGCCTTTTCGATAGGGGCAGCAGTAAGTTCTACACGATAAATACCCTTACTATTCAATCGTTGAAAGACATTCTCTTTTTCACGCTCACCACTCAAAAAATAGATCAGGACAAATAAAAACAAAAAAATTCCGCAGCCAAAAAGCCAACGGAATTGAAATTGCCGTTTTGGAATACGAATCGCAAACGGTAGAACCATAAGAACTATGGCTAGGAAAAACATTGCATACAAACCCCAGTGCTGAAAATCCACATATTGATAAACTATTATACCCAATATCAATGGTAGCAGCAATCGAAAAAAAGGAGTTCGTTGCAAAAAATCCATAGACTAACTTTTAAGCATGTTATGAATTGTTTCTATAGGATTGTCGGCATTAAAAACGGCACTGCCCGCAACCAGCACATTGACACCACTTTCGAAAAGTTGTTGTGCATTCTGAACATTCACACCACCATCCACTTCAATCACACAATGAGCATTTTTACGTTCAATCATTTCTCGCAATTCCGCAATTCGGGCATAGCTATCTTCAATAAACTTCTGACCTCCATAACCTGCAAAAACTGTCATAAGTAACACCAAATCAACCTTATCGACATAAGGTTCAAGCACACTCACCGGCATGTCCGGATTGATGGTAATACCCACTTTTACACCTTCTGATTTAATCAATTCAATTATTTCCAGTGGATTTTCAACAGTTTCGTAATGAAAAGTCAGAATATCGGCACCGGCTTTTGCAAATCGGCTGATGTATTTTTCGGGATGGACAATCATCAAATGCACATCCAAAGGTTTATTACAATATTTATTCACTGCTTCCAACACAGGAAAGCCAAAAGAGATGTTCGGCACAAAAACACCATCCATCACATCAATGTGTAACCACTCGGCCTCACTTGCATTAATCATTTTGCATGCTGCTTCTAAATTGCCAAAATCGGCTGATAATAAGGATGGTGATATAATCTTAATCATAATTACAATTCAAATTTGAAAGAAAAAAAACGAGCTTTATTGCCCACGTTATTTCCTTTGCAAATGTAATAAAAAAAAGACTTCCATGTAGTTGGAAGTCTCTTTTTATTAGTTTAAAAACAATTCAACGAACTGATTTTCGGCTATTTTTTCAGCTCTATAGGTAGCCGCAAATTGAAGAATCTTATTTAAAGTTGCTTGTTTTGGTTGCATTTGTTGTTGATTTTCAGCGTTCTTCTTTTGTTGGATTAAATCAGTTTTGTTTAGTGGAGTAATTATTTTTTGCATAGGCAACATTTCAGTTTTTTTGTTTATAATACAACTAAAACGTATGTGCAATCAAAAAAGTATATCCACCATCAAAATAAATTCAATCTAAACAATCTATACAACAAAACCTTCAGCCCCACAAGAACAAATAACTATAATCCAAATAATTATAACAACAAACACAATTTACAAGTCACAAATTATTTTATTTCCAGATAAACATCTTTTTCAGCAGCAATTCTTCGCATGTTCAACAATGCATAACGCATGCGTCCGAGAGCAGTATTAATGCTTACATCGGTCTTTTCTGCTATTTCTTTGAAGCTTAAGTCTTCGAAATAGCGCATCCGAATTACCTTTTGCTGCGTTGGTGGCAGGAAATTAATCAAATGCACTACATCATTCAACACTTGCTCATTCGAAATTGTGTCTTCAAAGCTTTTTTCAGCAAGTTTTGAGTTGTTTACTATATCGTAATCAACGGCATCAGCGGAAAATGTATTCTCATTTTTCTCGCGTCTGAAATGATCGATGATCAGATTGTGCGCGATGCGGTTAACCCACGGCAAAAATTTGCCCGATTCAACATAGCGACCTTGTTGTATGGTTGCAATTGCTTTAATAAAGGTGTCTTGAAAAATATCTTCGGCGAGTTCGCGATTGCGTACAATTAAGTATATATAGGTATATGCTTTAGATTTGTAACGCAACAATAAAATTTCAAACGCTTTGTTATTACCACCTTCATACAACTTAACCAATTCATCATCGGCTAACTGATTTAGAGTCTTCATTACTTTTATTTTTAAAATTATAAAGTAATATTGGGCAATAGGCGTTTAAATTTTAATGATTATTGAGGTTGTTTGCACTGCAAATATAGCGATTGTATTGAAAAGAAAAAACTTTTTGAGAAAATATTTGCAATTAAGAGCCATTTTTTTGCACAAAATGACATTTTGGGGTGAATTTTACTCCACCCAAAGCACTAAACCTTTCAAATATTCTCCTTCGGGATGATAAATATTAATAGGGTGATCTGCAGGTTGGCTTAACTGATGTAAGATGCGCACGTTGCGTTTACTCTCAGCGGCGGCACTAAAAACAGCCAAGCGAAACTGCTCTTTAGACACTACTTGCGAACATGAAAATGTAAAAACAATACCTCCCGGTTTAATTTGTTCAAATGCTTTTGCATTCAAACGTTTATATCCTTTGAGTGCGTTACGCAATGCTTCACGGTGTTTGGCAAATGCAGGCGGATCGAGAATAATCAAATCATATTTTTGTTCGAAGGTATGAAGATTATTCAAATACTTAAATGCATCTTCGTCAAACGATTTATGACGTGGATCAGCAGGAAAATTCAGTTCCACATTTTTGTCGGTCAAAGCGATGGCTTTCGTAGAGCTATCAACAGAGTGAACTACTTCTGCACCACCACGCAACGCATACACCGAGAAACCGCCGGTATAACAAAACATATTCAGTACCGATTTTCCTTTTGAATAGCGCTCCAACAACGAACGATTTTCGCGTTGATCGACAAAAAATCCTGTTTTCTGACCTCGTAGCCAGTCTACATGAAATTCCAGCCCATTCTCAATTGCCGAAAGTGAGGGAGTCTCTTCACCAATCAGATAGCCATCTTCGGGTGTAATTGGCGCATTAAATGGCAATGTTGTTGCCGACTTGTAATACACATGTTTTACTTGCGGAACATTTTCAATAATGGCTTTGGCCAGTATTTCTCGGGTTTCGTGCATTCCTACCGAGTGCGCCTGCATCACAGCTGTTTCATCATATACGTCTACAATAAGTCCGGGTAAAGAATCACCTTCGCCGTGCACCAAACGATATGTATTATTTTTCTCCGGATCGACCAATCCCAATGACACACGCATGTCATAGGCTAATTTTATTTTGCGGCTCCAAAAACTGTCGTTGACATCCAACTTGTCGAAAGAAACAACACGCACGGCAATACTGCCAATTTGATAATGACCGATGGCCAAAAAATTGCGCTGATTATCCAGTACTTCCACCAAATCACCTTCGGCTGGTTTTCCTTCAATTTTCTGAATTGCACCGGAAAAAACCCATGGGTGAAACCGTTTTAAACTTTCTTCTTTCTTTGGTTTGAGTTGTATGATAATCATTTGTATGTTACGAGTTTTTTTTTGTTACAAGTTACGAATTGAATTCGCTTTAGTTAATTAAATTGCGGAGGTAGAGTCGCTTATTGCTGATTCAGCTAGTCGGTTTAAAGCCTGTTGATCACGCAAAGCACGTTGTTCCTCAGCTTGTTCAAAGAGTATTTTGTCCAGTTGCTTTTTGGTCAGTTTTTTTTCCATCATCAGTTGCAGGTATATTTGTAAACTAGCCCAGGCATCCGTTGCAGCGTATCGTTGTTGTTGATCGCTCAGCTCGGGGTTCTCCCAGTTTGTCAATCGCTGAGATTTTGAGATTTTTTTTCCAAAAATGATGGCATACACTTTTTGCAAGCTCAATTCCAAAATTCCGTAATGCTGGGCAATAGCCTGAATATCAATAAAACCTGCAGGTTTAAAGGCATGCCGTTTATTCAACCCTATCAAATCATCGCGGAGCGAAAGACCTATTTTTTGAATACTTTGATCAGCCAAAAATTCAGCCAAAGCTGCAGGAAAGTCAATTAAATTGAGTCGAAACAAAAAACAATGATCCAGAGTAGAGATTTGCACCAACGATACTTTGTGATGTGTGCCTCGGGTAAACGAAGGTTTTGTCTCAGTATCAAGACCTACAACATTACTTTTACGAAGCTCTTCGATGGCCGAATTTACTTTGGACAAATCATCAACCAAAGTTATCTTACCTTCGAAAATCACTACCGGCAAGGTATTTACCTCTTCCTTTGTTATTTTTGTTTTAAACATATACTTGCATTACAATATGTTACCAAATTCATCCTCTTCATCATCGTGAAGAAAATTCAGAAATGAGTTTCTATCTATTTTTTTTGCAGAAGCCGCTTTTTCATCCGCTTCTTCGACTCCAAATCCATCGCTGAAACGTAAAGCATGCAAAGCCCTCATGGCATTCAGCAGTTTTTGTCCCCAATGCTGACCAAATGCTTCTAGACAAACCACCAAAGCGTCGTTCATTATATCTACTTCGCCCAGTTGAAAATTAGCAGCAAAATCTTTCAATTCCTGATAAATATCCGCTATATTTTCCGACACAAAAGCTGCAATCGGGGTATCGCTCAAGGACATGTCGGGGTGAAAAACTTCCAGATATGAATCATCCGCTCCCAACAATTGCTCCACTTGCTCACGCACATAAAGGTAATCTTCTTCGGTCACAAACCGTTCAGAGCCTTCGTCAAATACGCTTGCTGGAATATCTATGAGCGAGGCTTTTAAGTAGAGAAGTGGAAACAACTTTACGGATTTAACAACAAAGTCTTCACGCGAAAAGTCGGTGGCATGTTCCAAAAACAAACATGTTTCGGCTGCTACGGTAACAAATTCGATGACATTTTTGCTGTAAACTATATGATCGGGGAGTTGGTCTAAATCCATTTTAGGTATAAAAATTAATAAACAGTTGCAAAAGTAACAAAAATTATCCACTTATCGGCACGAAGCCATTGGTTTTCAATCCGGCTAATGCACGTACAAATATAATGAATTACCCATAAATAAAAGTACTTCCACACAAAAACAAAGTTCATTGTCAACTGTTTTATTATTAAATAAAGATTGAAATTTTCATTACATTCTCAACAATACAACTATCTTTGTAATTAAGTAATTCTCAATTAATCATTTTCAATTTTAAATACTATGGAAGACAAGCTTATAACATTAAAAAATTACGAAACAATGGTGGAAGCCTTGTTCGATCAAGAATTATTGAAAGAAAACAACATCGACAGTTCTATCAACAATGAAGATTCGGTGGAGTTATTGCCAATGTTTGGTGAGATTAACGACGGATTGAGAATTGTTGTTTTTGAGAAAGATTTCGAAGAAGCCATCAAAATACTGGAAGACTACAAAAATTCAATCGACAATTAAGTTCAACGATTCAGCAGTTCTGCCATAGTTCTACCCAAAACAGGATGCACCAAATCAGGTGCTATTTCGACGAAAGGAACAAGCACAAAATCCCGTTCTGCGATAAGCGGATGCGGGATTTTTAATGTTGGCTGGTCGATAATTAAATTATCGTACAACAGAATATCAATATCAATCAACCGATCGGAATATCCGCTTATTGTCTTAGCAGTACGCCCGAGACTTTTTTCAATCTCCTGCGTTTTGCTCAGCACATCAAAAGGTGTAAGATTTGTATCAATTAATACCACCGCATTCAGGAAGTCATTATCCGACTCAAAACCCCAGGGTTTAGACGTATAAAATGTTGATGACCGAATTACAAATCCAACCTCCTGCGACAAAGAAATTATTGCATCGTTCAGATTACGCTCCTTTTCGCCCAAATTTGTTCCCATACCCAGATATACTAATGCCATAAAGTGAAGTTTGGTGCAAAGATAAGTCTTTTAGTAGTAAGAGCAAGTTCTTCCAGGAGCAAGAGGTAAGAAGTAAGAGGTAAGGAATATGTCAGTGATTAAAAACTTATACCTACAAACAAAATTATGCCCTCCCAACCATACAATCATATTTATTGGCAATACTTACTTCTTGCCTCTTACCTCTTGCTCCTTTAATTCTGCCACATTCTGCCCTTTTGTCAGCATTTTCTGACTAAACATCTCCCCTATTCTGACTTTTTATGACAAATTCAGATTTCTGACCACCAATTTGTAGTTGGCACATCGTTTGTAAAATGTGAAGCGTACTAAAAAACATATCAGAAATAACTGAAAAAATAAAATAATAAAAAAGATTATGGGAAAAATTATTGGAATTGACTTAGGAACCACCAACTCGTGTGTTTCTGTAA
>OBMA010002605.1_pt1 | contig 10452 bp, 3 predicted proteins | sample 1539141 | NCBI WGS metagenome assembly OBMA01 (sample SAMEA3991484, study PRJEB22521) | metagenome | biome: anthropogenic terrestrial biome; feature: sewage plant; material: raw primary sludge | place: Sweden | collected 2012-09-26 | reverse complement strand
CCACTATATCGTTGACAGCAGGTTCTTTTTCTATAATATCCCCCACAACAGGCTCCCTTTCCACTATATCGTTGACAGCAGGCTCCTTTTCCACTATATCGTTGACAGCAGGTTCTTTTTCTATAATATCCCCCACAACAGGCTCTTTTTCCACTACCTCGTTCTCCACTGACCTTGTCGTTTCCTGTTTGAAAGTTGATAACGTATTTTCTTTTTTAGAAGCTCTATCCTTCCGGAATCTGGACACCCTAGTTCTTCTATTCGACCTGCTTGCTTCCCCTTCAAGTCTCTCTTGATTTATCAGTTCCTCTTTATATTTTTCATGCACTTCATCGGCCTCTTGGACACCCAACATCTTAGCAAATAAATCACCATCAAACTCATCCGATGTCATTTTATTAGCGATACCCGTGCTTTCCTGGGCTTCATACATGGGAACCGCAAAGGATTGCATCTGCCTCTTGTTCTCTTCTTTCAAGTTTTCGACTTCGTGAATTTCTAGAGAAGATGCAAACCCGACTTGTTTCTTTTTCTGCTTTTTGTCTGAATTCTCAGCAAAAGAAGACTTTTTCAAAATAGGTTTTAATGATTTATTAACGTCACCTTCTTCCCTCTCTTGATCTTGGGATTGCTTTTGTGCGCGTAGGCGTTGAATTTGTTGTAAAAATGAGGACTGCGCTTCAAAACCAGGTATAATAGAATGATTTAGATACTCTTCTTCATCTTCGTCCTCGTCATCCTCTTCATAGTTATATTCATTGACTTTGAAATTGGAGTTTTCGAACGCATCATAATCATAATTTATTTCATCAGTTTCAATATAGCCGTCCTCCAATTCATCTTGTTGGTCCATCTGTTGGACCAAGTCGGCAAATGTATACACGTTTTCTGTATCTACTTTAGATGGCTGCACTTTTTTCTTTACTTCATCGTTCCTTTTCAATAACTTTCCTTTCAAGTTTTCTTCGAATGACTTTGATTTCTTCTCCTTTGCTAATCCTTTCTCCTTTGGACCGACTGCAGGTGTCTGTTCTTTTTTGGAATTCGATTGTGATGGTTGCTTTGTTGTAGGGGTAACGGAACTACTTATGACATTTCCCTCGTCATCTAATTCTTCTCTAATCTCCATAGAGGGCAGAAAATCTTCGTCGTTGTTCGCTTCGTCTTCTTCAATTCCATTTCCGTCCTCCATGTGATTCAAGTTGTCTAAGGTCTTTTTAGCCTCTTCGATCTTCAGGTTAAATTGCTCAATGGCGTCCTCCATTAGTTTTAATTTATCATCAACAAACGTGATGGCCTCCTCTTTGGTCTTTTCAACGTAATACTCATAGCCTAGACTTAGATATATCTTACTCGTAGAAATTATGATATCACCAAACACCATCCCTTGGCCTTCGCCTTCTTCTTCGCCATCATCATTGTCATTGATAAATCTAACCAGTCGGCTTCTGATATCTATATAGTGCTCTCTTTGTTCCGAAAGAAAGTTTCTCTTATCTTGCAGATTTTTCAACGTACTTTCTACGCTGGCCGCTAACAAATCCATGGCTATTACAGTCTGAGGATACCTGTTTACTATAAAATTCTACAGAATATTCATACAACACTCTCTGTTAAAACCTTTAAGAGCAGCTCATCGCCTATCCTCCAAGGATAAATTTCAAAACACCCAAACATTAGTGTTACCCGTATATCGCTACTTCTTCCCATACTCGCTCACCATAGTTAGCACCCCATACCGCAGGAGTAAGCGAGAAACCAAGGAATAGAGGAAAAAAATTTTCTCCGTCGGCCGCGGGTGGCAAAAGCACGATCCGACCACAAAATTGTACTATTACATATCACATGGTATAGCATACAAGCAATACCTGTAAGAGGTTACTACACAAAAGCAAAAAAGTTTGCAAAAATCAGCCAAAACTGTGCTCGTATTCTGGTGGTCATTAGACACTCGCAATATTATTACACCACATCGCGTTCCTCTGAGCTGCTATAATAAAATAAACGCTATCTATTTTTGACTCCTCTTTTTGCCACCCTCGCCTTCCTTTTGTCCATATTCTCACATTGTACGGCAACTGCGGACTTCAGGTCAACATAAATAAAAATTGCACACGATAGGGTAACATTATAGTCACGTGCTTATAAAAACATTGTAATAACATTAGCAAATAACGATAATAACGATGCCGACACCTTCAAACGCTATAGAGATCAATGACGGTTCGCATAAATCTGGTAGAAGCACTAGGCGGTCTGGATCTAGGAGTGCGCACGATGACGGTCTAGATTCATTCTCAAAAGGCGATTCAGGTGCTGGAGCCAGTGCTGGTAGCAGTAATAGTCGATTTAGACATCGAAAAATATCTGTGAAGCAACATCTTAAGATATATCTGCCTAACGATCTGAAACACCTGGATAAAGATGAATTGCAACAGAGAGAGGTGGTTGAGATCGAAACTGGTGTAGAAAAAAATGAAGAAAAGGAGGTCCATTTGCATCGAATATTACAAATGGGTTCTGGTCATACAAAGCACAAAGACTATATTCCGACCCCGGATGCTTCTATGACTTGGAATGAATATGATAAGTTTTATACGGGCAGTTTCCAGGAGACCACCAGCTACATCAAATTTTCTGCCACTGTGGAGGATTGCTGTGGTACCAACTACAATATGGATGAAAGAGATGAGACCTTTTTAAATGAACAAGTCAACAAAGGTTCATCAGACATTTTAACTGAAGACGAATTTGAAATACTTTGTTCCAGTTTTGAACATGCTATTCACGAGCGTCAACCATTCTTGAGTATGGATCCGGAAAGTATACTTTCTTTTGAAGAATTGAAGCCCACATTAATAAAATCAGATATGGCTGATTTCAATCTAAGAAACCAGCTGAATCATGAAATAAATTCTCATAAAACACATTTTATCACACAATTCGACCCCGTATCTCAAATGAATACGAGACCTTTAATTCAGCTGATAGAGAAGTTCGGCTCTAAAATTTATGATTATTGGAGAGAAAGAAAAATTGAAGTTAACGGGTACGAAATTTTTCCGCAGCTGAAATTTGAAAGGCCGGGTGAAAAAGAAGAGATTGATCCCTACGTCTGTTTCAGAAGAAGAGAAGTGAGACATCCGCGGAAAACAAGACGTATAGATATCTTAAACAGTCAGCGTTTAAGGGCGTTGCATCAAGAATTGAAAAACGCGAAGGACTTGGCCCTGCTTGTTGCTAAACGTGAGAACGTTTCCCTAAATTGGATTAATGATGAATTAAAAATATTCGATCAAAGGGTAAAAATTAAGAATTTGAAAAGATCTTTGAACATTAGTGGAGAAGACGATGACTTGATTAACCACAAGAGAAAACGCCCCACGATTGTTACGGTCGAACAAAGGGAAGCTGAACTAAGGAAAGCTGAACTTAAGAGAGCAGCTGCTGCAGCAGCGGCAGCGAAGGCAAAGAACAATAAAAGGAATAACCAACTTGAAGACAAATCTTCTAGGCTCACCAAGCAGCAACAGCAGCAACTGTTACAGCAACAACAACAACAACAGCAAAATGCCCTTAAGACTGAAAACGGAAAGCAACTCGCGAATGCATCCTCTTCTTCAACATCACAGCCAATTACGTCTCATGTTTATGTCAAACTACCATCTTCCAAAATTCCTGACATTGTATTGGAAGACGTGGATGCTCTATTGAACAGCAAAGAAAAAAATGCAAGAAAGTTCGTTCAGGAAAAGATGGAGAAACGGAAAATTGAAGACGCAGATGTCTTTTTCAACTTAACGGATGATCCCTTTAATCCAGTATTTGACATGTCGTTGCCTAAAAATTTTTCGACTAGTAATGTTCCCTTTGCATCTATCGCGTCATCCAAGTTTCAGATAGATAGATCTTTTTATTCTTCACATTTACCAGAATACTTGAAGGGGATATCTGATGACATCAGAATATATGATTCAAATGGCCGTTCGAGAAACAAAGATAATTACAACTTGGATACCAAAAGAATCAAAAAAACTGAACTGTACGACCCATTCCGAGAAAATTTGGAAATTCATTCGAGAGAGTATCCAATAAAATTCAGGAAGAGAGTTGGTAGATCTAATATTAAGTATGTTGATCGTATGCCAAATTTTACAACATCGTCGACCAAGTCTGCATGTTCTTTAATGGATTTTGTAGATTTCGATTCAATCGAAAAAGAACAATATTCAAGAGAAGGTAGTAACGATACTGACTCGATTAATGTTTACGATTCCAAATACGACGAATTTGTCAGACTTTACGACAAGTGGAAGTATGATTCTCCACAAAATGAATATGGGATCAAGTTTTCAGATGAACCGGCAAGACTTAACCAGATTTCAAATGATACTCAGGTGATTAGATTCGGAACAATGTTGGGTACGAAGTCCTACGAACAATTAAGGGAAGCCACCATAAAGTATCGTAGGGACTATATCACCAGACTGAAACAAAAGCATATACAACATTTACAACAGCAACAACAACAGCAGCAGCAGCAACAGCAGCAACAACAACAACAGCAGCAACAACAGCAGCAAGCACAACAACAAAAGCAGAAATCACAGAACAATAATTCAAATTCTTCGAACTCCCTAAAAAAATTAAATGATTCGTTAATCAATTCAGAAGCGAAACAGAACTCTTCTATAACCCAGAAAAATTCATCATGAGCAGCACAACTTTGTACCTCTCGAACATCTTTCTACGCATTGGCATTTAACAAACCTGACATTCAAAGTTTACTACGAAAGTCGAGGCAACATTACTGAAGATTCAAATCACCGAAATGAACACCGATAACGCAATAATAATGAAAAAAAACAAAAAACAAAAAAAGATAACTACAATAAATTTCAAAAGAAAAATGGCAAGTATCATCCGGTTGTAATATTATCACCTTCACAAGACTACATATTTTTAACGTTTTTTTAATTTCCATTTCACACGGTTGTGACCTTTTGATTTTTCGCATGATTTCATCCCAAATGCTTGATGTATTTAAGTTAGATTCATACTCTTATATAGACAATTGCATAACTCACTAGGTACCCTCAAATAAATGCATTACTTCTTATTACCCATTTTTTTTTCCTGTATGGCGCGAATTTTGAAAAAAGTCTAAATATACCAACCAAGTCATAACAAGAAAAAGTAAAAATGAGTCTCAACACATTCCTTGCAGTTCCATCTGATAGTAAATTCACACTCGAAATACTCCCTCTACTTTAAAGCATTGGCCTATATCTTAGGCTTACCATCATACAAAAATCTTCATTTCGTTATGGGTATCAGGAGATTAGTTAGTGTTATAACGCGGCCCATAATTAATAAAGTTAACTCATCTGGTCAATACTCGAGAGTACTCGCTACGCGTGAAGACCAGGATAAAGCTTCCCCCAAATATATGAACAATGATAAGATAGCAAAAAAACCTTACACATATCGCCTTTTCTCTATTCTTGGCATTTTAAGCATTTGCTCGCTTTTATTGATATCGCTACTGAAACCTTTTAATGGTGCAGATGCTCCTCAGTGTGAATCTATCTATATGTTTCCATCTTACGCAAGGATCGATGGATTTGACGAGAGGTATACACCACTGGCACACAAGTATCATCTTTACTTGTATCGAGAACAAAGCGTAGACCGAGAACCTTTAAATGGTGATGAGTTACAACTTGATGGTATCCCTGTACTTTTTATACCCGGAAATGCAGGTTCTTTTAGGCAATGCAGATCGATTGCTTCCGCTTGCTCCAATATATATTTTGATTCCAATACCAGGGCGACTCTGAGTAACGAAAATGTGCGAAATTTGGACTTCTTTACGGCAGATTTCAATGAAGATTTCACTGCGTTTCATGGTGAAACAATGCTTGATCAAACTGAATACCTAAATGATGCCATTAAGTACATCTTGTCTCTTTACGAAAGGACCCCTGATTACCCACATCCAAAACCGCAGTCAGTTATTATCGTGGGACATTCCATGGGCGGTATTGTATCCAGGGTCATGTTAACTTTGAAGAACCACGTACCGGGAAGTATAAGCACCATATTGACTTTATCGTCACCTCATGCTGCTTCACCAGTAACCTTTGATGGTGACATTTTAAAGCTTTACAAAAATACAAACGAATACTGGAGAAAGCAGTTATCCCAAAACGATTCTTTTTTCTCTAAGAACATTTCACTGGTTTCCATTACAGGCGGTATATTGGATACTACTTTACCTGCAGATTATGCATCTGTAGAAGATTTGGTTAGCTTAGAAAATGGGTTCACCAGCTTCACAACTACTATTCCAGATGTTTGGACTCCAATTGATCATTTAGCCATTGTTTGGTGCAAGCAATTAAGAGAGGTACTAGCGCGCCTTTTATTGGAAAGTATAGATGCCTCCAAACCTGAAAAAGTTAAGCCATTGAATCAGAGATTGCAAATCGCTAGAAAACTATTGCTTTCAGGGTTTGAAGACTACTCATGGATGAATAGTAAGTTAAATTATCCTCAAGAAAACTTACAAGAATTTAGTGACAACTTCTTTTCTGATTACGCTACTTTGGAAATGAACGATGTCCTAGATTTTGAAATGTTTAACCTCGAAAAGTGGCACAACAATTATACAAAAATAAATATTCCGAGTAACATCTCCTCCACTGAACACCTGCATTTCACATTATTAACTAGTCTCGATATGCCTATGATCTATTTCTGTACAGAGTCCAGGGTGAATCTAAGCTGTATAACAGCTGTTGATAGTATTCTAACAGTGCCCAGGTCTTCAAAAGATACTCTGTTCGCAGCTGATTCTTCTTTTGGAGAAGGAAAAAATCCGTTTAAAGCCGTTAGTGTTGGCAAGAATATACTACAGAAGTACGACTACTTGATGATAAGCAAACCCACTTACGGTGAATTTTCAGAACAAGAAGGCATGGAGGACAATCAGGGGTTTCTTTTGGCATTACTGCGCAACGTCTCCAATGTACAAATAGTCAATACTACACCTTCTCAAATATTGCTCTTTGGAGAACAACTACACTTGGATGGCAAAGACATCGAGCAGGTTATAAGTTTCAGTAATTTGTGGGATTCTTTATTATCGTACAGATTAGAAACCAAGATTGAGGCAAGCAACGAAGGTATTGCTTCCGAAGAGACATTGTTTCAGCCTTTCATAAGGCAATGGGTTTACGAACCTTTCGAGTCTAAATGGCATCTAAATATTATAAACAAAAGTCTCGATATAAATATGCATAATGTAGCACCGTTTATCCCATTAAATGAAAGCGAACCGAGATCGCTACAATTAAGTTTTTTTATTCCACCCGGAATGTCCTTAGAAGCTAAAATGACTATTAATTGGTCTTTAACTTTGAAAATGCTGTTTATCAGGTACAGATTAGCACTAGCATCTTTTCCAGTCGCGTTTATAGCACTCGTACTGTCATACCAGTTCTACTGGTACAACAAGACATCTGAGTTTCCTTCCTTTGATAGCACTTTGGGATATATTTTAAGAAAGCACGGAATATTAATGTTTTTTACGCTGTTCTTAGCTTCGCCTGTGGTTAATAATAAGTTGGTACAACGAATACTTTATTTATTGGATCCTGTCGGTTTAAATTATCCATTTCTGCTATCCGAGAGAAACATGCATGCAAATTTTTATTATTTGGGGATCAGAGATTGGTTTATGTCAACTATTGGAATTCTCTTTGGGGTTATGACAGTTGGATTACTAGCACTAGTTTCTAAGATTTTTGGATCCTTGGAAATATTAGTAATATTCCTTCAACGGAAGTTATCAAAGAAAAACACTGAAGTTAAAGAGGCTTTTGATACTATTGAACATAAAGCGTATGGTAAGGGAAGATTAATGGCATCTGTGCTTTTATTACTGTTGGTATTTTTTCACATACCATACCAGATGGCGTTTGTTATCTCATTAGTAATCCAAATTGCTACCTGCATTAGAGTAGCGCTGTTGAAACTATCAAACAGCGAGCAGAAATTGAACTTACTAAATTATAATATGACGTTGCTTCTGCTTTTATTATTTGTTAGTGCCATTAACATCCCTATCATTATTGTTTTCCTGCATAATGTTGCAATCAAATGGGAAACTTCATTCAGATCCCATCACAATATACTAGCAGTGGCACCAATTATTTTTTTGGTTGGAAATAATTCTATTTTCAAAATGCCAAACAGCGTACCTTTAGACACGTGGGATGGTAAAGTTACCATCATTTTATTTGTGTACTTAACCGTTTTCAGCTTCATTTATGGAATAAGAAATCTGTACTGGATACACCACTTAGTGAACATAATATGTGCCTGGTTGCTATTTTTCGAAACAATACATTAGAACTACAACCCAGTAAAAAAAGATTAACTGTATATATTGCCTCAGAGTTCTAGATCATGGCAAGAAAAAAGCTTGAACTCGTAAAAGCAAAGGTGGTTTCTACCACTACTTACGAGATGTTTATTATGTAAAGGAGTTTAAATATTATCAAATAAGAAAGATACCATTTTTTTTTTTATAGAGAATGTGGTGCATCTGATGAGCACCTGAATCTAGTAGTAACCTTATACCGAAGGTCACGAAATTGCTTTTCCAAAGCCGTAAATTTTGATCATAAATTATTATTATCTTCAGTCCAGAACTTTCTGGCTTCCTCATCAGCTGCCGTATCGGGAGTGTACATGTCGACGGGTTCAACTTCTCCCTCTTTGTAACTTGCATCAGCAAACGGTCCTATCCTAGTATTTTTTGAACTCGTAGGTGTGGGCAACTGATAAAACTGATTTTTCTCTATATCATTTGCAGTCTCAGAAACAAAAGTTCTTTCCGAATGTTTATCCGATGTTGTTTCCTTCCTTCTAGGATATAGGTCATACAATCTACTTCTGAGACTGCTTTTAGCATCGTTGTTGATACTATCAGTTTGGAAGCTAGACAGCGTGCCTGGATAAAACCTATCTGTGGATGTTGTAAAGTCTGAAGTAATTGTGTTTGTTTTGGATGCATTATTAGCAGCCGTGGCCCACATTGATGATAATGGTAAAGACAATACAGCAAGTAATGTTGCAACAGTAGTTAAGACATCTGTTCCCTGGTTTGGTTTCAAACTGTATGCGAGAATGAATATTATCGATGGAACCAACAAAGATTGACATGACATTATAAGTAAAATATGGAAACTATCGAACTGCTTGAGACCAAGGAATCTTCTTGATCTAATAGCTAAAATCAATTTAACTACCAGGACAAATGACATAAAGTTTATTGAGGATGCAAGTAAAATTGTGGATGCATTGAAGTATTTACCTTGGGTGGCACTAACATCATTATAAGTCACAATCATACCTTTAACAGCGCTTACAAAATACATGGTAACTGTAGTAATTCCTAAAGTGAAAGATATCGACGTCAGCATCAAACCTATCCTTTTGAAGTTGTCGCCCGTGAAAATAACTTTTATCTGAAACACCAGTGAAGTCTCAATAGAAGCCACAAGCAGGACTTGAATTATATTTGTAGCACCATAAACATGAACGTCACCTCTACTGATGAACTGAGGAAATCCGGTGAGAGCGTAAGTCACTGAAGAGTAATTAGACAGTAAATATTTAAAATAGAGTGCAGAATGCAAAATGATTAAAAACAATGAAACTTGGTTGATAATGAAAATCGGCGTTTTTCTGCTTCTCGATGTCATCCACATGACAATCAAAGTCAAAGCAGCTGCACCACATCTGACACCAAACATAATGGCCTGAGTAACAGTACTGTTAACTAAACCTTGCAACTCATCGAAAGTGATGGTAGTTCCATTCCCATATATGGAAGTGTAGTTAATGGTGCTTTGACCAGGATTATACGTTGGATCATAAAATAGATTGCTCAATGAAGGAGCCGCATCAGACATTTTTGATTCTTGGATATGGTTCTTAACGGTGCATTTTTAAGTAACCAATTATAATTATAGCCAGAGCAGGTGAAAAGAAAAGGTATCGTATTGCTTTGAAGTCAAATAAGATACTAATAGCACTCCTTAAATAGTATTCCACCCACAGAAAAAAATCTTGAATATGTAGGAAAGCTTTTTTCTTCATATGTGTTTCATCATGTACTTACCCAATTAGGAAATTTACATGGTTGAAAAAACTTCAATCTGCGACTTGCCAGGCACAGGTCCTAAGCAGTATGGACGTTGGCCTGCTTAAATTCTTAGCGGATACTGTTGTTTCATTGCAAAGCAGGATACTTCTTCTCGTTTATACTAGCCTGTCTTAATGCACGAGACATTTACCCACAGAGCAAGACGTATATTGACGGATTGCAACACCTGTTCGAGCACTACAGCGTGTGACAATGCATTTTGGCAGGCATTGGAT
>OBMA010002604.1_pt1 | contig 10455 bp, 9 predicted proteins | sample 1539141 | NCBI WGS metagenome assembly OBMA01 (sample SAMEA3991484, study PRJEB22521) | metagenome | biome: anthropogenic terrestrial biome; feature: sewage plant; material: raw primary sludge | place: Sweden | collected 2012-09-26 | reverse complement strand
CAGACGGTGCGAAGATTGAATCCTTTTTTTGCTTTCATATTCTTATTATATAGGTTTGAAAAATCTAAGCCATATCCGCCGGTACGCGGCTAATAAATATCTACGTGTAGGGTATATATGGCACCATATCCATGAATATGTCAGCCATTTTGCACCATTAGTTTTGTCTAAAGAGGACCGTCCTTTACGATAGAATCCCAAAACAGTCCCTTGCACATTCTCAATTTTGCAGTGTTCTTCTCTTAAGTTGCCGTCTCCACGGAGCGTGATATTAATACCATCAATTTTTATTATTCTGTGGAGGACATAATTTTTTGGACTAATTTCAGCAAGTACAGCATCACCAACTTTTACATCGCAGGTCTTAGTTAGTAGTGCTTTGTCTCGATTGTCCTCAAGAAATGGGCGCATACTGAATCCCCTTAGGCGTAATGTGACGGTGTGCCCTTCGTTCATCATCTTTACAATTTCTGGCAGAATGACAGAATTCGCAAATTGAATCTCTTTTATTTCGATACCGTTTTGTTGCATAATATTGCAGAATCTTTATCTGGTAGACAATGTAGATTGTAAATTTCTGTAGCTTCTACCAATTTTGTTACTATATTACAAATGTAATTGAAAATATCTTTATCCCATTTCATTGAGGAGCATGATGGTAGGAGAGACGCAAATGCTTCAATAGGTGATAGCTTTTCTATATTGTTTTCGGAAGCTCTATCTATTTTTATTATAGCCCCTAGTTTTGCCTTTACATTGCGATAACAAGGGGTCTTTCCGCTCCATGGACTACCATATATGTATGGTAGTCCATCAATTATTCTGATTATAGGATTGTCATCATTCATTAAGTCGCAGCCTTGGATATGCTTTAACCACAGACTTACTTGTGTACTCTTTCCTGTGCCACTCTTTGCTATGAACGCATAACCATATCCATTCCTTCTTACGAGTGAGGCGTGAATCAGTAGAGTCTGCTTGTGGCATCCTGCGAATGCAAAAATCAGCATCAATGCATTATTCAGTCCGAAGCAACGCATGTCATAATTGCCATTAAGCGCACACCGACAGTCTGAAAAATCTTTGTTTGATTGCAGCAGACAACAATCCACACCATGAATATCCTTAATAATATATTGGTATCCGCCATTATCTAATTTATCGACTATGGTGTCTCCGTTGCCCGTATCGAAAGCGCGTATTCTATAGCGGTGCTCTTTACTTACAGGTTTCATACTGTCATCAATGGTGAGTTGAAAAAATAAACCGTCAGATACACTTTGTGTTCTGAACGGTTCAAATGAAAGGAGTAACTGCATATTATTTATGCGTGTATCTTTATAGATAATCCTAACATTTAGTTCTGCGATGGTGAAATCATTTATGCTTATATCTTCCATCTCAATTCTTTGTTGTCCTACATAGGTGGCATTCCGTTGCCATTGTCACGTTGGCGTCCTTCCAAACCTCTACCGTTTCCGGAACCACCTTGCTTGGGTCCAGTCTGAGGATACTGTTTATGTTGTTCTTTCTTTTTCTCTGCTTTGCTTTGTGTCTCTTCATTTTTTTCCAAAGGAACTATGCTTCTAAACTGAAAATCAGTATAATTGATATACTTTACATCAAAGTTTCCTTTTCCTACATATTTTTTGCGGAGAGCAATGTATTTCTTTTCTATGTTTTTGCGTGTCATAGCATAAGTGATGATACATGTACGATGTTCTACACCTTTGTTTCCCAAATATTCTCGCAATTGATATGTATAATTGTCACGACTTACAAGAAAGTTTGTCCTTTCTTCCAGCCATGCGGAATCGATGGGCTGTATGTCTGTAAGATAAACGACGGAGTCATTAAAAGAAGCGGCAAACCCGTAAGCGTAAATCTTTGCTTGCTTGTTCTTTGCCGACACACTTGATACTGCTAGCAGTGTACTTGCTGCTATGGCTATCATGAAGTATTTTGTCAATCTCATTTTACCTATAATAATATATTTGTTATCTATTGTCCAAGATAAGATTTTAACATTTTGTTCTTGGTGTTGTGACGTAGACGCCGTATGGCTTTTTCTTTGATTTGGCGTACACGTTCACGTGTTAGTCCATATTTGTTACCTATTTCTTCAAGAGTCATCTCCGGTTGATTAATTCCAAAGAAAGCTTCTATAATGTTTCTTTCACGCTCGTTTAATGTTAGTAATGCCCTCGAAATCTCGTTACGAAGTGACTCCATCACCAACTCATTGTCTGCCATTGGAGAGTCTGTGTTTGGTAGAATGTCTAGCAGACTATTGTCTTCACCGTCAACAAATGGTGCATCAACAGAGATGTGTCTTCCGTTCACCTTCATTGCATCGATAATTTTATCTTCAGGCAAATCCACCTTGTCCGCTATCTCATCCACGCTAGGGCGACGTTCGTTCTCTTGTTCAAATTTATTCAGCACACGATTAATCTTGTTTACCGAACCAACTTGATTTAATGGTAGTCTGACTATTCTGCTTTGTTCTGCAATTGCTTGCAGAATGCTTTGGCGAATCCACCATACAGCATAAGAGATAAATTTGAATCCTCTCGTTTCATCAAACTTCTCAGCAGCCTTAATCAACCCGAGGTTTCCCTCATTGATAAGGTCTGGTAGGCTGAGACCCTGATTCTGATACTGTTTTGCGACAGAGACAACAAATCTTAGATTGGCTTTTGTCAATTTCTCAAGAGCTTTGCGGTCTCCCTTTCTTATCCGTTGAGCCAATTCAACTTCTTCTTCTACAGATATCAGCTCTTCATGCCCGATTTCCTGTAGGTACTTGTCGAGAGATGCACTTTCTCGATTTGTTATTGATTTCGTGATTTTCAGTTGTCTCATTAAGCGTTACATATTTATGCGTGATGCAAATTTAATCTTTTTTTGTCACTTGTGCAAATTTTTTCCCGCTTATTTGCTAAAATTGTAATTATTGAGGTGTATATAGCATTTTTCTGAAATTAAAATGGGACTTAGTTTATTTCCTTTCATGGCTGTTGGAGTATAAACCAAGTCCCAAATCTCTTATTATAATATAAATTTATTCGAGTGGAACAGCGAAGTAGCCTTTCTTTCCTGTAGGATAGATACCCTGAATGTATAGAACAGGATCTTTGCTTGTAGAGGCATCTTTTACAAGTTGTTGCAATTCATCAATGGATTTAACTGAACTATCATTTACTTTCTGAATGATGAATCCTTTGTTTATACCGGCATCTTTCATCTTACCGTTATTCACCTTAAGGACTTCAAGGCCATAGCTAATATTCAGTTGCTTCTTCAGATCCTCTGTTATTTCACGGAAATTGCCACCGAGGACGTCCAGGTCGGCATTTTTTACAACTTTTGTATTGCCTTGCTCATTCTTTAGTGTCAAATTAATAGTATTTTTCTTCTTGTTGCGAAGGTATGTCAGACTAATTTTGTCACCAGGGCGTTTGTTCGCAAGGATTGCTGAGAGTTCACCAAATTTTGTAATAGTTTTGCCATCAACAGCTGTGATAACGTCGCCATTTTTTAGACCAGCAGCTTCAGCTGCACCGTCTTCTGCCACTTTTGCTACATAGACACCTTCCATTGTGCCGAAATCAACGTCTTTGCCATCATTCTTCTGGCTGTCTATATAATTCTTTACGTCAGAACCTTGAATACCAATAAGAGCACGCTGTACCGTTCCATATTGCTTAATGTCAGCTATAACCTTATTCATAATAGAGGTTGGAATAGCAAAACCGTAACCGCTATAAGAACCTGTTTCAGAATAGAGCATGGCATTTATGCCTACAAGTTCACCGCGAGTGTTGACTAATGCACCACCAGAGTTACCACGGTTGATTGCAGCATCTGTCTGAATGAACGATTCCACACCGTTGGCACCCAGTGTACGGGCTTTTGCACTAACGATGCCTGCTGTGACAGTATTCGTTAGATTGAACGGGTTACCCAAAGCCAGAACCCATTCACCAACCTTCAGGTCGTCGCTATTGGCGATGGTTATTGCGGGTAGATTTTTACCGTCAATTTTTATAAGAGCGAGGTCTGTAGTCTTGTCTGCACCAATCACTCGTGCAGAATATTCCTTGTTGTCATTAAGCGTTACTGTTAGCTCGTCTGCACCATCAACAACATGATTGTTTGTTACAATATATCCATCAGCAGAAATAATAACGCCAGAGCCAGAACCTTGCTGCTTAGGTGTGCGCACTTGGCGTTTTGGAGCACCGCTGTTACCATTGCCGTTACCGTTATCATTTCCGTTACCTTGATTTGGAGAGCCAAAGAATCCAAACGGGTCAGAGAAGAAGTCACTGAATGGATCATTCTGAACGTCAACTGTCTGCAATTTGCTGTTTTGTGTGTTTAGAATATGAACCACACAAGGCAAAGCCTTTTCTGCAGCATAGGTTAAATCCACAGGCTGTCCTGATATGGCAGCAGGTGCAGCAGCATCAACCTTAATAAATGCTCCTGCAGAGAATACGACAGCGATTATGTACATCGCTGTAAGCAAATACTTAGAATACTTTTTCATCGTTTTATTATTTATACTATAGTTTTTTTACTCTGCTTATATTACATTGTTTTGGACGTTTTCCCATCTGGCAATAAGTATCTGATATCATACCTATGTTATTCATATAGCCAATATCTGTTGTTAATATAGGTTTGAGAAAAGTATATTATTGTCTGTATGTTCGAGTCATTTGACATGTTCCATTTTTTCTTATTACGCCTGCAAATTTAGGCGCAAAAATTGTTAATCTGTCATTTTGTCCTGTATCTTTATTCCATTTTAACACTCCAAATTAACATATTAACGGCTCTTAAGTTGAAAGCCTGTCGATTTTACATTCGTTTATATAGTATTGAGTCTTCATCCCCAAATATATCACCTCTTTCTGTCATATAATTTAGTAAACTCTATTTGTCTACTAATTTATGTAATCAATTTGGATTTTAACCACTGACAATGCAGAAATTACAGAAATGAGTTCGTTTTATCGGCATAATCTAAAAAATATCAATATATGATTTTCTGATTTCAATATAAAATGTTAACTTTGTAGCCGAAAGCAGTGTTCCGGCTCTGCCGCTGGCATTGATTATGGTGCGAGAGGAAAGTCCGGGCAGCATAGGGCGCTCCACTTCCTAATTAGAAGCTATTGGTGACAGTAGGGTAAGGCAGAAGAGAATAACCGCCACTTTTGTGGTAAGGGTGAGAAGGTGGTGTAAGAGACCACCAGCCGGTGGGTGATCATCGGGCTGTGTCTTCTGGAGGCTGCAAGTTCGCGTATACCGTCGTTTGAGGGTTGCCCGCTCGACATATTGGCGACGGAGGGTAGAATGCTTGAGCTGTAGGGTGACTTATAGACTAGATAAATGGCAGGCGCCTTTCTTACCGAGAGGTTATTGAGGAACGGAACCCGGCTTATAGGAACACTGTCTTTCTTTTTTCTTATCATTAGTGCAATGCTAATTTTGTTGACCCAAAAGCTTATTTATGAATAAAAATTACTTGAACATAATAAAATTCTTTTCAGTTGAGATTTGGAAAATCACTAGTAAAGATGTATCGCCAATAAAATATATTGTCTTGAGTATTATAAAGAAGTTTATTCTTGCAATGAAATTCTTTAACACAAAAGGTGTAATGGATTCAGCGTATGCGCTTACTTACTCTACACTTCTTTCCATTGTCCCTATTCTTGCTGTTGTTTTTGCAATAGCCAGAGGTTTTGGTTTTTCAAAATATATTGAAGACTGGTTTCGTGAGGCTTTGTCTGGGCAGCCTCAGGTGGCAGAGACAATAATCGGCTTTGTCAATTCTTACCTTGTTCACACTCATAGCGGAATAATTTTGGGAGTAGGTCTAGTCTTTATGTTGTGGACTGTTATAATGCTTACAAGGAATGTCGAACAGACATTTAATAATATATGGCAAGTCACACTGAAACGTAGTATACTGAGGACTTTTACCGATTATCTAGCCATGTTCTTTATGTTGCCGATAATAATAGTCTTGGTTTCTGGAATTTCCATCTTCATGGCCAATATTGTGACACAGACACGTGAATATTTATTGCTTGGGCCTATGATGCATATTGCAATAGATGTGATGCCATATTTTATCATGTCTGTTGTTTTTATCACCCTATATGTCTTCATGCCAAATACTAAGGTTAAGATATCGTATGCAATAGTGCCAGGTATATTGGCGGGTGTCGCGATGCAATTATTACAGTATTTTTATATTCACTCTCAGATGTTTATTTCTGGTTATAATGCAATATATGGCTCGTTCGCAGCATTGCCTCTTTTCATGCTTTGGGTGCAAATATCATGGACGATATGCCTGTTTGGTGCAGAATTGAGCTATACTAATCAGAATTTGGAGGAGTTTGCGTTTCTGGCTAAGACAGACGATATTAGCCATAGATACAGGCTTATGATGAGTGCTATAATATTGAGCAAGATATGCAAGCGTTTCGCTGAAGGGAAAAAACCGTATACTGCTCTTGGGCTAAAGTTGGATACAAACATCCCAATTAGAATTACAAATGATTTGCTCATCAATATGGTGAAAGTAAATCTCATTAGCGAGTATTCTACTGGCTGTGATTGTGAACTTGTTTATCAGCCCGCTGAAGCATTAGCAAATATAACTGTCGGTGCACTTATTGACAGGTTGGAGTCTTATGGTAAGTGGAAATTGAATATTGATTTACACGAACAACTATCTTCGGAAAATTGGGGAATGGTGAATGTTTTGAGAAAACAATATTTGCGGGATTTGCGTAATATTCAAGTTAAAGATTTGTAATAGATAATATTATGCCTTTGAGCGCATACAATATTTCTTTTGTTTGTTCGTTAAAAAGAAATTAAATAAAAATTGAATAATGGATGCAGTTTCTTTCGATTATGAGCATAAAATAACAAATAAGATATTGTCGAATACTGAAAATCCACAATTTCCAGCATTCGAAGATTATCATTTGACAAGGGAACGACTTGATGGCTATCTTTTCGACAAGCAGGCAATACTGGACAGCGAAGGTAGTAAGAAAAGTCAATACACTGTGATGGGCATACTTATTGTTTTGCCAATAATTGTGCTTTCTGCATTTCCAGAAAGCAGTTTGCCATGGGGAACATGGTCTCTTTTTGTCGGTATTGCGATTGGTGTTGTATTGGCAATTATTACTAAGATGCTAATGAAACTGGTTATCAAAGCGCGGCTTCAAAGGATACGCGATGATGATGTTGAGCGTTACATCGAAGCTGTGTTAAATTATTAATTACATTTGATAAAAAACATTCTATGGATTTTCCTCAGTTACCAGATTTTATGAAATATAAAGACAAATTCACTCAGGGTGGATTTGTCGAGAAAATATCCCGTATAGCCAAACGTGCGGGGGCTAAGTTAGTCTTTGCTGCACTGATATTGTATTACACATTGGAGAGTGATAAGGTTTCGGTCAAAGACAAGGCAATTATTATTGGTGCTCTAGGTTATCTCATCAGTCCTCTGGATGTTATTCCTGATGCAATTCCAATTGCTGGTCTTGGTGATGATCTCACTGTCTTGATTTATGTTTTACATAGGGTATGGGGCGAAGTTTCCGATGACATAAAAGTCAAGGCTAAAGTAAAATTGAATCAGTGGTTTGATGATGATGAGTTGATAGCTGCTGATGATTTGTTTAAAGACAGTCCTGACGAGAATCCAATTTGACAAACATATAAAATTGAAACTGTAGTTGTAATGTACAAACGATTTGATATTACAACTACAGTTTCAATTTTATATAAATAGACTTCCTATCTGGTATACTGCCGCACTCACAGTCCATGCCAATAGTGTGGTGTATGCAGCGCTGAAAATTGCCCATTTCCAGGAATGGCTTTCGTTCTTTATTGCCACTATTGTTGCCATACATGGAAAATAAAGTAATACAAATAACAGAAAGCAATAAGCTGTAAGTGGTGTGATACCATCGGCAAGCATTTGCTGATGCATTCTTGAATATTTCGCATTGTCTCCATTATCCGCTGCGCTGCTGCCATTACTATATAATACTCCCATTGTCGAGGCAATAATCTCTTTTGCTCCAATACCTGATATAAGTCCTACATCAAGCTTCCAGTCAAATCCCATAGGGCGGAATATTGGTTCAACTGTTTTACCAATTTTACCAATAAAACTTTGTTCTTGTTGTGAACGGGCATCCAATTTGTCATTGTGTGGGAAATATCCTAAAGCCCAAACAATGATACTTGCAAAAAGTATTATTCCCCCCATTTTCTTCAGATATTGCTTGCACTTTTCCCATGTGTGCCTTGCAATGGCTTTTCCCGTCGGGAAACGATAGGGCGGCAATTCCATGACAAAAGGGGTGTCGTCTCCCTTGACAACATACTTGCTTAATATACGGCTCATAATTACAGCCATTATGATACCTATGGCATATAGTGAAATCATAATCAGAGAACGATATCTCACTACGAAAAATGTTCCAGTAATCATTATATATATGGGTAAACGTGCGGAGCAACTCATCATGGGGAGTATCAGCATTGTTATTAATCGTGAGCGACGGCTCTCTATTGTACGTGTGGCCATTACTGCTGGGACATTACATCCAAATCCCATAATCAAAGGGATAAATGACTTGCCATGCAATCCCATTTTGTGCATCAGCTTATCCATGATGAATGCAGCACGGGCCATGTATCCACTGTCTTCCATAAACGATATGAAGAAATAAAGAATTAGTATCTGTGGCAGGAATACGATTACTGCTCCGACACCTCCGATGACTCCATCAACCAGCATGGCCTTGACGGGGCCATCGGGTAGAACGTGATTCAACAAATTGCCTAAAGCTCCCATTCCTGCATCTATCCAGTCCATCGGATATGACCCGAGTGTGAATGTGGCTTGAAACATAATGTACAGAAAAAAGAAAAACAGCGGGAAACCAAAATACTTGTTGGTAATTAAGGCATCCAACACATGAGTAACTTGATACGTGTCTTTTTTCTCCCCTTCCTCAAAATTAGCTTCTTGCAATGCACCATGTATAAATCCATATTTAGCATTCATTATGGCTGTCTCACTATCTTCTTTTGTCTCTTCCAAGATTAATGCTGCTGCTTTTTCACGTTCCGCAAATATGGCATTAGCATTAGGTAATGTGCATGCCAACTTTTCTGCGCTTGAGTCCATTTCCAATAACTTTATCGCAAGATATCTTGTAGAGTATTTATGCCGGATTTGTTCGTCATTCTGCAATTCTGTCTTAACCATGTTGATGGCATTTTCTATATATTTGCCGTGATTAAGATGTATATGCCGGAATACATTTTTGTTTGGCCGGTTGCCGTGTGCGAAATCTTCGGGATGATCTCCATCATGATGATTTTCATAGTGTTTATGCCAGTCCTGGAGGTCTTTGGCTACTTCCGGGTTTATATTTCCATTTTTGTCAAGGAAGTCAACACCTTCATACATATTGATGATAATATGGAAAAGAAGCTCCACGCCCATGCCTGTCTTGAATGAGGTAGGTACCATGGGAACACCAAACAGTTGCCCCAGTTTTTGATAATCCAGTTTATCTCCTCGAGAATCAAATTCATCATACATATTCAGTGCGCATACCATGCGCAGGTGCATGTCCACGAGTTGGGTGGTTAGATATAGATTACGTTCAAGATTGCCGGCATCAATAACATTGATTACAATATCTGGCGTTTTGTCTATTATCTGTCTGCGAACATACATTTCTTCAGGGCTGTATGCTGATAGGGAATATGTTCCAGGAAGGTCAACGAGATTGAATTCATATCCCTCGAAAGTGGCATGACCTTCTTTAGCATCAACAGTCACGCCAGAATAGTTGCCTACCCGTTCATGCGCCCCAGATGCAAAATTAAATAAGGATGTTTTGCCACAGTTTGGATTTCCTACTAAAGCCACATTAATTTTCCGGCGTTTTTTCATTGCCGCGTCATGCAATTGCTTGTCGGTTAATTGCTCTTCATCATCAGAATCACTTTCTATAATACTTGATTCATTTTCTTGTTGATTATTTTTGCTTTCCAACAACTTAGCTTCTTCCAGAGTAATGACTTCAATCATTTCTGCTTCATCTCTTCGTAATGATATTTCATATCCAATAATCTTGTATTTTACTGGATCTTGCAATGGCGCATTAAGTAAAACCTCAACAGATTTTCCTTTAATGAATCCCATTTCAACGATGCGTTTACGAAAACCTCCATGGCCTAATACTTTTACGATGACTCCACGCTCGCCAGTTTTAAGTTCTGATAATTTCATACTTATTATTTATATCCTCTTTACTAAATGCAAACTTACATAAAATTCTCGAGATTTTATACCGTTGTAATAAAAATCAAGAC
>OBMA010002603.1_pt1 | contig 10463 bp, 3 predicted proteins | sample 1539141 | NCBI WGS metagenome assembly OBMA01 (sample SAMEA3991484, study PRJEB22521) | metagenome | biome: anthropogenic terrestrial biome; feature: sewage plant; material: raw primary sludge | place: Sweden | collected 2012-09-26 | reverse complement strand
TCAGACGTGTGCTCTTCCGATCTATTAAAACAGAAGTAAACATCGTGTTTACCCGTTACTTCTTGTTTTAATTCCGATGTAAATGTTTCAAATTTATCCCATCCTCCCGTGCGGGGCAATTGGATAGATGAAATAATGGCTCCGGCAACGCTATCAAGGCGAACCTCCAAAATACCTCCATCAACTCCGGCTGCTAATGATGCTGAAAACGATTTAGGCGATTGACTTCCAAAATTCACTTCACGCACTTTTGTATAACCTTTCAGACGAGTACCCGAAACATATACACCCGTTTTTTTATTTTGAGTAATAGAACATTTTTGCGACCAGGCCATTGTTTCAGCTTCAACTCGTTTATAAGGATTAATTTCACCTACAGGTTTAGGTCCTTCTTTTGTGGCTGAAACAGAAGGAATTGTTCCATCTGAATTATAACTAAATTGTTCGATTGCAGCTGCACGACCATAACTTCCACCTCCTGGCAACAAACCGTTATGATAGAAAAGATAGGAATTTCCTTTGTAATCAATAATTCCTCCGTGGTTGGTGAAACTGTTCAGTTTTTGGTTTTCCATAATTTTACCCTGATATTTCCATGGTCCCATAGGGCCACTACTTGTTGAGTAAGAAAGCGTCTCGCCCCCTTTGCCCATCCCGGCAAACATCATATAATACTGGCTGTTACGTTTGTAAAACCAAGGACCTTCTACAAACGAGTCTTTATTCGGATTTTCGGTACTTTTGTTACCCCTTACACCTCCGAATGTTTCCACGTTAAGAGGAGTAGCAACAATATCGCCCGAATAAGAAATCATGTCTTTATTTAATTTTACATAATAAAGACTGCCGTTACCCCAATAAAGATACGCTTGCCCATCATCGTCGATACAAACGGTTGGATCTATATTCGACCAACTACCATTAATAATCAACGGTTTACCAATCGCATCTTTGAATGGACCGGTTGGAGAGTCGGAAACTGCCACACCGATGGCCATATCATTTTTAGTACTTTGAGCACAGATATACCAATAAAATTTACCGTTACGCTCTATACACTGCGCAGCCCAGGCACGATCGCGCGCCCATTTAAAGGATTCCAGCGCGATAGGACTTCCGTGATCCGTCCAGTTAACCATATCGGTCGAGGACAATACACGCCATTTGGTCATATAATAGAAATCGAAACCGGGAATATCGTCGCCGGTGTACATATAAACCGTACCATTGTACACCATTGGAGCAGGATCGGGCGCATAATGTGTTTGCACCACAGGATTATCTGCCAAACATACACTCACCGAAGCAATTGCAGCTAAAATTATTGCAAAATGTTTTTTCATATATTGTTTTTTAAATATTAAATTTCCACCAATCTAAATTAAATAAATCTTTCTCTCCCTTGAAAACAAAAAATAAATCGTGTACACCTTTGATATTCTTGACAGGACTACTGATTGTCTTCCAGTTATCACCTTCAGCCGAAGTAGTTACGTTTATTATTCCCAATAATGGTCCATCAATCTTGTCGGCATGAATTTCAATTTTTCCACCTCTTAACGAAGCAACACAAACATCAACCGTTGATGCTCCCTTAGAGAAATCAACACCTTGAATCTTAATGCAATCGCCGTTATGAATGGATGTTACAAAGTTCATATCACCCATTTTTTTTCCACGATTCCAGATATTATCGTGTTCCCATATCGGAGATTTAGTTGTTTTGAGACCTTCGCTATATGCCATTGTTTCGGCTTCGACACGGACGTACGGATTAAGCGGACTTATTTGGGTTGCACCACTTGTTACAGTCCAGAAGGGTAATTTCTGAATGGTACCATCGTTGTTGAAAGTAAGTTTTTCAACGCAGACAGAACGACGTTCGTAGTGCTTCGACATTGCTTGCTTCATAATGGCGTAGTTAAAACCAAAAACATAAGTATTTCCTTTGTAGTCGATAATTCCCGGATGATTACCACTGGAGCGCGAATCTCCATCCATTATGCTGCCTTTGTATTGCCATGGACCAGTGGGAGAATTGCTCATAGCATAACCTATACCCTCGGGGCAACAAGTGGAAGCATATGCCATATAATACTTTCCATCTCGTTTGTATGCCCATGGTCCTTCCTGATAATGAAACGGATCGGGTTGATCTTTTACTTTGGCAATTGAAGGATCTTTGATTGGTTCACCATCAAACGAAATCATATCTTTATTGAGTTTTACATACCATAAATTAGGGTTTCCCCAATAAAGATAGGCTTGTCCATCGTTATCAATAAATACGGTTGGGTCAATGCTGTCGTAATTTCCACCAATGAGCGGTTTACCAATTGGGTCGGTAAAAGGACCATAGGGGCTGTTGGCCACAAGTACGCCAATGCCTCTTCCCTGTACCGGACAATACATATAATACTTTCCGTCTTTCTCGATACATTGCGGAGCCCATGCCCCGTTTTCAAATCCACCCCAGCCCGTAATGGCTTCATCTGCCCATTTGAAATCGTAAAGTGAGGCTACCTGTCCGTGATCCGTCCAGTTAACCATATCAGTAGAAGTGTACAACAACCAGTTTTTCATTAAGAAAACATCTGCATTATCTTCATCATGGCTTGTGTAAAGAAAAACAGTGTCATTGTGCACCATTGGTGCTGGATCAGCTGTGTATTTTGTTTGTATAATCGGGTTATCTGCCTTAACGACAGATGCTAAATTCATTGCAAACACAAAGAAACAACCCGCTATTACCATCTTATTTCTCATATTGGATAGCTTTTTGCTTCTTTAAAACTGAATGGCATATGTAAATGAAGTCGGTTCGGCAAAAACCTGAAATTGGTTAAGTGGTCGGGGTCCGCAACTTCCAGAACCAACACCCAGAGTTTTAGTTGAAATACAGAACACTGTTGAAGTGCTGGCTGGTAAATCAATTTTATACTCTACCGGATGCATTTGTTCATCGGTATGAGGAAGTGCTGCCACTTGCATCAATTTTTCATCTGCTTTCACCATCAACGAAGGCATACCGTTACCGCTTAGTTTTGCCCAACTCACTTCTTCATGGTTACCACGTTCCATTGGTTTTTCGTATTCATATTGCTCGTTCACTCCTATTTCATAAACGCCTACTTCGGCCGAACTCTTGCGATCAGAATAATTTTCGAATGGTCCACGACCAAGGAAGTTCATGCGGTCGAGCTTTTTATCAAGTAGCATCCGCACACCAATTCGAGCCAGGTTGATACGAAACCCTACAAACTCAACCTGATTATCAATCTTTATCGATCCATCGCCTTTTACCAGATAGGTAGCAGTATGATATACGCCAAAACCTTCTTTACCATCTGCCTTAGTTGTCGATATTACTTTTACCGAGGCATTATCCACCACCTCAACTTTAAAATCTACCAATGAATATTGCAGGGCATTTACTCCGAATTTTTGCCATTGTTGGTAAGCCCAGTCATCGTCATTGCGGTGAGAGGCGCGCCACAAGTGTAATTTAGGTGCACCATCAGCAACTAATAAATTAACCCCGTTTTTGGTCATCTGGCTCATGAAGCCTGTCATTTTATCAAAACTTACAGAAAAATCTTTTCCTGAAATAGTCGTCGATTGAGCGTTTTGTACAAGTTTCACGGGCTGTGTTACTTTTACTTCTGCCATCGGTGGCGTGTTTATCGGAAGTTTAAACTGCTCGGTTGCTACTTCAAAACCCTTATCAGCCCAGAGTGTTTTTTCTTTTTGTTTATACGAAATACGTAGAAAATATACTGCTCCCGCTTTTGGGTGCTCTATTTTATAGGGAATGTTTGCCGAAAAAATTCCTTTTCCCCATGTAGGACGCATTCTTATTTTCCCATTGTCAATTTCTTGTCCGTTTTCCGACAAGCTCCATGATGCATCAAAACCATTTAAAGAAATAAACTGATATTTATTTTTAATTTGAATACCTCCATTAACCGGGTCGGTAAGTTCGGTATCAATCCATTGGAAAGCTTTTTTCATTTCGGGATAATGTGGTTTTACATTTTTTCCCTCTGTAGTACGATCGTAAGAAACAACTCCTTTGTGGATGAAATAATGGTCGTTTGGATTTTCGCCAAAACCACCTCCATATGCCAAAATCGGGTGTTTTGGGTCACGTTTGTTCCACAAAGCCTGATCCTGAAATTCCCAAATAGCACCTCCTAAAATACCTGGAGTGTTATCAAATACTTTTGAGTACTCTTCCAAAGAGCCCATAGAGTTGAACATAGCATGTATAAACTCGCAGATATAAAAGGGCTTTGTCATTCCCCAGTTTTTGGTCATTTCGGAGTAATCGGCAGCACTACCGTACATACGTCCCTCTAAATCAGCAGGATTTTTGCTACCGATACCAAATCGTTCATAATGCACAAAACGAGTAGAATCAATGGCTTTAACAGCATGCATGGCAGCTTTCAGATTGGTACTTATTCCACCACCTTCATTACCAAGCGACCAGATAATAACGGATGGATGATTTTTGAAATTCTCTGTATTAGCCACATTGCGATCAATAATAGCGGCTTTTATTGTTGGTTCTTCGTCAAATCGGGTGTCGTAACCATGATATTCCATATTGGCTTCGGCAACTAACCAGATTCCCCATTCGTCGCACAGTTCGTACCAACGTGGATCGTTAGAATAATGACTGGTACGAACGTGATTACAGTTGCCCTGCTTGATGACTTCCAAATCACGAATCATTTGCGCTTCGGTAATGGCATGACCTACATCCGACCAATGCTCGTGACGGTTTACGCCTTTCAGTTTAATGGGCACACCATTTGCTTTAAAAATCCGACCATCGATTTCGACCTTACGAAAACCAATTTTCGATGATAAAATTTCACCTTCGGAACTTGTTAGGACAACAGTGTAAAGATTTGGTGTTTCAGCGGTCCATTTTAGCGGATTAGCTACCGGAATTTTTACATTTAATGCTTCTTCCTGATTTGTCTTTAGCAATTTGCCCGTTGTACTACTTTTGGCTATTTCCTTACCTTCATTATCGTAAAGCGTAGCTGTAAATGTTTGCGCTTTGGCTGTTTTATCGCTGTAGTTCTTTATTTTTGCCGTTACGTTCAGCGTTGCATCTTTATACTCTTTATCCAAATCCGTTTTTACAAAAAAGTCGCGCATATGCACTTGTGGAGCACTCCACAGCGTTACATTACGAAAAATTCCGTGCAGTCGCCACATATCCTGATCTTCGAGCCAGGTACCAGAGCTGTATTGATACACTTCTACAGCTATCATATTTTTACCTGGTTTCAGGTATTTGGTAAGATCAAAATCAGCTGCATTACGACTGTTCACGCTGAAACCGACTTTTTCGCCGTTTACCCACAAAAAGAATGCACAGTCCACTCCATCGAATGTAATGAAATTACGACGCCCCATCCATTCGCCCGGAATAGAAAACTCTCTGCGGTAACTGCCCACAGGATTTCGTTCTTTGTACGAAGTGTACCATTTTTCAGGTTCACTCATTACGCGTGGAAAATCTTTTTTGATAGTATACCCCAGGTTTCGGTAAAAAGGCGTTCCATATCCGTGTATTTCCCAGTTGGAAGGCACCGGAATTTCTTTCCAGGCCGAAACATCGTAGCCGGACTTGTAGAAATCGACCGGACGTTGTTCGGGTGTTGGTACCCAGTTAAATTTCCAAGACCCGTTGAGGCTTTGGCAAAGCGACGAAGCATGGCGTTTGGCAACTAAAGCCTCCTGCAAACTGGCATAAGGCATTAACATAGCGTGGTAGGGTTCTTTGTTTATCCCAAGCATTTCGGGATTTTCAATTTCTGAAGGAATAGGTGCGCCGGCGCTTATACCGGATTGTGCATGTAACACACCAACAGAGAAATTAATCAGGAAAATCAAACTTAAAATCGTGTTTTTTTTCATTTGTGATTGATTTAATCTATTTATGATTTTTATTATTCGTATTCAAATAGACCATCGAATTTCTTAATTCATCAATGTTCTATATCTAAAAATTGTCAGTAAATATCTATCTAAGCCGTTAGCAATAGAAATACTAATTCCCTTATTTTTGAAACATCCGAAACTCTTGTAATCCGTATCAGATTCATCGCAAAAAACACATGCTCCCTTTTAAAGAATAATTAAATTATAAACACCGTATTTCATATCCACTCAACTCGTTGTTTCTCTTAAGATGCAACAAAAATAATATAAATAGCATGATATGAGTTTTAAAAATAGACTCGCTATTTATGCTATTAGATAATTATTGAGAAAATACGCATGAAACAGCATAGATTCGGCTTTTATTCTCTTTTAAGATCCGAACATACCAGAATCGAATTTATATATACTGAACTCATCTGTAGATCTCGCATACAGTATTAAATGAATGTCCTTCTTTTGTATCTATTATTCGCAAATGAGTAGCTGCAACTCGATCTATAAAATGCCTGAATAAGGTAAACACAAAGAAAAAAATAAGGGTACAAAAAACGCCTTAACATAAGAAATTTTGCACCCTATTTTTAATGTGAGTTCGATAGATGGAAGATAATCAGTGGAGCATTATTTTAATAATTATTGAATTTTAATTATAGCTCGTTTCAGAAACTTCGTATCAGAACTATTACCATAGTACACTTCGTATTCTCCCTTAGTCACCATCATCTTTCGTTGAGTCCAATCAAAAAATTCAAAAGCTTCCGGAGTCAGTTGAAGGATAGCTTTAGCGGTTTCACCTGCCTTAACTTCAACCTTTTTAAAAGCTCTCAACGTTTTAATCGGGCCATCAATATCATTCAGTTTTCGTACATAAACCTGGAGTATTTCCGAACCGGAGCGGGTACCTTTGTTTGATACGGGAATAGTTAGTTCAAGCGATTCATTGCTCTTAATTGTTTTCTTAGAAAATTGAGCATTGCCTACCGAAAAAGTTGTATAACTCAACCCATGACCAAATGAGAAAAGAGGTTTTTCGGTCATGTATCTGTACGTGCGACCTTTCATATTATAATCTTCGAAATCGGGAAGCTGCTGTATGTTTTTGTAAAACGTTACAGGTAGTTTTCCGGAAGGATTATAATCGCCAAATAATACATTGGCAATAGCCGTACCACCTGCCTGACCCGGATACCAGGCTTGTAGGATAGCATCACAGGATGCGGTTTCCGGCACAAATCCGATAGCTGAACCTGAGAAATTGACGAACACTACTCTTTTACCTGCAGCTTTTAAAGCCTGAAGCATACGACGTTGAATGGACGGAAGTTCAATATCCGTTCGATCGCCACCTTTAAAACCAGGTACTGTCACCTGCATTTCTTCACCTTCAAGCGAAGGAGCAATACCACCTGCAAAAATGACAATATCAGCATCTTTTACTTTGGCAATACTTGCATTCAAATCTACAGGAATCAATGAACCTAAGTCAAAATTCAACGCAGCATCAGCATTTCTTTGAGAGAACGTGATTTCAATGCTATACGATTTACCTGCCTCTGCTTTCAAAGTATATACATTGGTTGGAGTGTTAGCAAAAACATTGCGTGTTACCACTTCTCCATCAATTTTCAAAGTAGCTCTTCCACTGGTTTGAAACTGAAATGCAACATCACCTGATTTACTCGGTTGAAATACAGTTTTATAGCGTGCCGAGAAATTACGGATATTAACCCCTGCTGCAAAAGCAGTAGCACCCGTTGTAGTTAAATGAAACGGAGTTGAAAGTATATCGGTGGCAACAGGCTCTCCTTCAGGGGTAATATTGTTCCAGTATTGAGCTATAAATCCTTTTTTGCCGTCGATACTGCACTCGGGAAACAAACTACTAATGGCAACATCAGAAGTACGGTCGCAGCCCCATTCATATATCAGTTGAGATGCTGGCACAGCCTTTCGCAAAGCTTCTAACAAAGTAACCGTATGTGACGGAAAACCATTATAATTTCCCCATTGCATCACCGAGTCGTTTGCATTCGGTCCCATCACAGCAATTTTCAGTTTTTTGTTTAAAGGCAGAATATTGCTTTTATTTTGCAATAACACCATACTTTCCTGCGCCATACGAAGTGCTAATTCCTGATGTTCTTTGCTGTCGACCACCGAATAAGGAATGTCCCAAACGGTTTTTTCATTCATCTCGCCCAATTCAAAGCGAGCTTTGAGTAAACGCTTCAGGGAAACATCAATGCGACCTTCGTCAACCAAGTCTGTTTTCACAGCATCTGGCAAATTGCCAAAATCACTTCCACACTCCAAATCAGTGCCATTTAAAACAGCGTTAGCTGCTGCATGTGCCGCATCCGGTTGAGTTGCGTGCGCATTTGTATGATAAAAATCTGAAATTGCCCAACAATCCGACACTACCAAACCATCATAACCCCATTGACCACGGAGTATTTGGGTTAATAGCCGATTACTGCCGCAGCAAGGTTCTCCCTCAAAGCTGTTGTAAGCACACATCACTTCTTTTACATTTGCTTTTTGAACCAAGTCCTTAAAAGCCGGCAAGTAAGTTTCCCACAAATCGCGAGGATTAATATTCTCAGCATTGAAAGAGTGCCTGTTCCATTCCGGACCCGAGTGAACAGCAAAGTGTTTGGCGCAAGCATGCAATTTGTCATACTCAGCATCGTCGGGACCTTGTAGACCTTTCACAACCGCAACACCCATACGACTGGTCAGAAAAGGGTCTTCACCGTACGTTTCCTGACCGCGTCCCCAACGTGGATCGCGAAATATATTCACATTTGGAGTCCAGTAAGTAAGCCCCTGATAACGCTTTAAGCCACCTTGTTCGCTAAATTTATTGGATTTGGCTCTAGCCTCGTCCGACACAGCAGTGAAAGCGTCAAACAGCAATGCATCGTTGAAAGAAGCAGCCATGCCAATAGCCTGCGGAAAAACAGTGGCCACACCCGAACGCCCTACACCATGCAAGGCTTCGTTCCACCATTCATACGCCTTGATGCCCAGTCGCGGTATGGCCGGTGAGTTATTTTGCATTAAAGCGGCCTTTTCGCTAAGTGTCAGGCGAGAAAGCAAATCCGTTGCTCTTTCTTCGGCACTTAATTTTGTATTCTGATAGGGAAATTGTTGAGCCGATAGACTTATCGTAAATAAAATACTTATAGCTATCAGTAAGCGTTTTTTCATCGTTTTGTATAGGTTAGTTTATTTCTATTGTGTTTTTTCCTTTAGTTATTCCATTTTCATTAAAAGCATCAATAGTGAAATAGTATTTTTGTAAACTGTTTAGGCTTCTAATAGTTAATGAATCTATTCCAATCACTTGATAGTTATGATATAATTTATCTTTCGAAGTACCGTATCTGATATTATAACCAAGGGCATCTGCTTTCTTTTCCCACTTCAATTTTACAATACAACGATCATTCTGATCACGTTCTACAGTCAACTTTTCGGCAATCACAGGTGCTTTTCCACCCGCATTTCCAAATACACGTAAATCTGCAATAGCAAATGTTCCACCAGGAACTTTATAATTGATGAGTTTTATGTAACGTGCCTTAACGGGTACCTTCAACTCAATATAATCGTGCGGAACATCTGTTTTATTCAAAGTTTTATTTGCCAGCGTTTTCCATGTTTTATTATCGTTGGAATACTGAAGCAGATATTGATAAAAAATATTTGGTTCACGACCAAAAATCTTTGTATCATTCTCGGCATAATTAATCTGAATAGCATTTACGGTACATGATTTCTGTAAATCTATGCTTATCCACTCGCCTTTATTGCCTGTTTTAGCGCTCCAAAAGGTGCGTATATCTTCGTTGGCTGCGTAATGTTTAGGATAGTTTGGCAATTCGGAAGATACCTGTACCGGTTTATTGTACGACAGCAACATCCACTGAGGGAATAACTCTTCAGGGCTGGAAATCTTTTTAGTAGGAACTTTATACGGGAAATCGCCAAAACCGGTATAAACATACATAACCCCATCTTTATCAAAAAAAGTAGGGAAAAATCCCAAACGACGTTCGAACATGTGTTTTTGAGAAATAGTCATGGTGGATACGTGCCAGTAGTTACCATATTTATCCTGAAATGTGCTACTATGTCCGGCACCGGCAATAAATCCTTCTGGTTTGTATGAAACAGGATTATGTTCGGCCAATTTGAATGGTCCGAGCGGTTTCTCCGATACATAAACTCCGTCGGCGTAGCTCTTGTATTCGGTGCCCGGCCCGGCATATTGAAGATAGTATTTACCGGCATGCTTAGTCACCCAGGCCCCTTCGATCCATGGGTTCGGTTGTTTGTCATTGTAATCGCCCGGGCGTTCCCAACCATAATTTTTCTTATCGTTATTAAGAAGTGCTACCGGTTTTCCGATTGGTTGAAATGTTTTAGCATCTAATTCAACACCCTGAATAGGATTTACGTTTGAACATCCATAATAAAAGTACAATTTAGCATCA
>OBMA010002600.1_pt1 | contig 10468 bp, 8 predicted proteins | sample 1539141 | NCBI WGS metagenome assembly OBMA01 (sample SAMEA3991484, study PRJEB22521) | metagenome | biome: anthropogenic terrestrial biome; feature: sewage plant; material: raw primary sludge | place: Sweden | collected 2012-09-26 | reverse complement strand
AAAATAACAATATCATCTAATCTATTTAAAAATTCTGGTCTAAAATGATTTTTTAATTCATTTAAAACAGCTTTTCGTCTTTCATCTTTGTCACTAATTTCAATAATTCTTTCACTTCCAATATTTGAAGTTAAAATTATAATTGTGTTTTTAAAATCAACTGTCACACCTTTGTTATCAGTTAATCTTCCATCATCTAAGACTTGTAATAAAATATTAAATACATCCGGATGAGCTTTTTCAACCTCATCAAATAAAATTACACTATATGGTTTTCTTCTAACAGCTTCTGTTAATTGTCCACCCTCTTCATATCCTACATATCCAGGAGCTGCACCAACAAGTCTTGAAACAGCGTGTTTTTCCATATATTCACTCATATCAAATCTAATCAGTGCTTTTGGATCATCAAATAAGAATTTTGCTAGTGTTTTTGCACTCTCAGTTTTTCCAACACCAGTTGGTCCTAAAAATAAGAAACTTCCTATTGGTCTATTTGTTTCACTTAGTCCTGCTTTATTTCTTTTTATTGCTCGGCTAATTGCTTTTAATGCTTCATCTTGACCAATTACATCTCTTCTTAAAACTTCTTCAACCATTAAAACTTTTTGTTTTTCAGAGTCCATCATTTTATTAACTGGAATTCCAGTCCATCTTGAAACAATACTTGCAATTGCCTCTTCATCAACAGAATTTCTTAAAAGAGTTCCCTCTTTTTGCATTCTTTTCCATTTTTCTTCATTTTCTTTTATTTTAGCTTCTAATGTTGGAATTTCTCCATACTCAATTTGTGCAGCTTTTTCAAAGTTTGATTCTCGTTTTGCAATATTTGCTCTATTTTTAAGTTCTTCAATTTTTACTTTTAATTCACTTGTTGTATTAAAAGTCTCTTTTTCATTTGCAAATCTTGCTTCAAGATTTTGTTTCTCTTCATTTTTATTTGCGAGTTCTTTTTCAATCTCAATGATTCTGTCTTCATTTTTTTTACCCTCTTCCATTTTAAGAGCTTCTTTTTCAACATTTAAAGTTTGAATCTCTCTTTTTATAGATGATAAAGCATTTGGTTCACTCTCTATTTGCATTTTAAGTTCAGCTGCTGCTTCATCTATTAAGTCTATTGCTTTATCTGGCAAAAATCTATCTGTTATATATCTATTAGATAATTTTGCAGCTGCAACCAATGCACTATCATTTATAGTTACATTATGGTGAGTTTCAAGTTTTTCTTTTATACCTCTTAATATTTGTAAAGCTTCATTAACACTTGGTTCATTTACATTTATTGGTTGAAATCTTCTTTGCATTGCTGTATCTTTTTCAAAATACTTTCTATACTCTTTTAAAGTTGTTGCACCAATTGTATGTAATTCACCCCTTGCAAGACTTGGTTTTAGAATATTTGCGGCATCCATAGAACCTTCACTTGCACCTGCTCCTATGATTGTGTGAATTTCATCAATGAAAAGAATTATATTTCCAGCTTTTTTTACCTCATCAATTACTGATTTTAGTCTATCTTCAAACTCACCTCTATATTTTGCCCCTGCAATCATAGAACTCATATCAAGAGTTACAACTCTTTTATTTAAAAGTGATGTTGGTACATCTTTATTTACAATTTTTTGTGCAAGTCCTTCTGCGATTGCTGTTTTTCCAGTTCCTGGTTCTCCTATTAATATAGGATTATTTTTTGTTTTTCTAATTAAGATTTGCATCATTCTGCTGATTTGTTCATCTCTTCCAATAACTGGGTCAAGAAGTCCATCAATTGCTTTTTTATTTAAATCTATTCCATATTTATTTAAAGCTTCAAGATTTTCATCTCCACTATTACTATCAATAGTTTTCCCCGCACGCATTGCTTCAAGCTCTTTTTTTGCTTCTTTTAAATCTACATATTTTCCTAATACATCTTTGATTACAGAAGAATCAAGATTTGAAATAAGCCATGTATCAACAGCTATAAACTTATCTCCAAAACTTGCCATTAATCCTTCTGCACTTTGTAAAGAGGCTAAAAGATTTCTTGATAATTTTATACTCTCTTTTGTAACACTTGACACACTTGGAAGCTTTGAAGCATAAGATTTTGCTTCAAGTTCAATTGCTACTTTATTTACATTCATTTTATTTAATAATTGATTCAATACAGAGTTTGTATTTGTTAATAATGCCCAAAGTAAATGGATTACTTCAACCTCTTGGTTTTTATTGTGTAAAGCTAAAGCTACACTTGAGTCTATTGTTTCTGTTAGTTGGTTTGTTAGTTTTTCAAAAATTTTATTCATATTAGCACTCCTTTGTTTTAACTGCTAATAAAATTATAGCACTTGAGTCAATAGTTGTCAAGCTATATAATATAATCTTCTAAATTGTTTTTTTCAATAATTGGTAAAGATATTATAAAAGAACATCCTTTATATACTTTTTTATTTTTAATTATTTCAATATTTTTTACAGAAATATTACCTTTCATGTGTTCAACAACTATTTGATGAGACATATAAAGTCCTATTCCTGTTCCTTGTGATTTATGTTTAGTTGTAAAATATGGGTCAAATATTTTTGAAATAATAGTTTCATCAATTCCACCACCATTATCACTTACTTCTAGAACACAATTTTTATTATCAATATAAGTTTTTATACTTATAAATCTTGTATTTTTATCTTGATTAAGTAAAGCATCCTTTGAATTATTTAAAATATTTATTAAAACTTGCAAAAATTCATTTGGATAACCGTTTATTATTAATTCTCCATCAAAACACGTTTCCACTTCAATATTATGATTTTGAATACTAGATTTTAAAAGTTTTAGAACTTTTAAAATACTATCATTTACACAAAAATCTTCGATTTGTTTATCTGCTTTAAAAAAGTTTCTAAAATCATCAATTGTTTTTGATAAATATTGCGTGTTTTCAACTATTAAATCCAACGCTTCGTATAATCTATCATCTTTTATTTCATTAAACTCTTTTTCAAACTTTATACCACTAGCACAAGTACTAATAACACTTAATGGTTGCCTCCATTGATGAGCTATATTTCCTATCATTTCACCCATTGAAGCCATTTTTGATTGTTGGAATAGTAATCTATCTTTGGCTTTTAATTCTGTAATATCGATTAAAGTTGACAGTTTTACTTTTTTACCATTTAATTTAATAAATTTATCTTGCCCCAAACAAGTATATTTTTGTCCATTTACAACAATATCAAACTCATAGGGCAAAGTATTTTTTTTATAATTTTTTATTAGTAAATTTTTATAACTATCATCAATAAAATTTAATAGATTTTTGCCTATTAACTCTTTTTTATCATTTAATTTTAGAAATTTTATAGCTACATTATTTGCATCTACACAAATTCCTTTATCATGAATTACTATAACTTCCATAGTTGAATTAAACAAAGATTTAAAACTATTTAAAGAAGCTTCTAAAGAATCTTCTCTTTTATCTATCTCTATTTTCATCTTATTAAAACTATTTAAAAGTAGATTAAATTCATCATAATATGATTTTCTAATATCTATATTATAATTTCCATTTGCAATATTTGTTGTTGTTTGTTGTAAATCATCAAAAGATTTAAAAATTCTTTTTGATATTTTTAAAGATAAAAAAATTGCTGTAATAATAAAAGCTACAATACTAAAAATCATCCCAAAAATAATATTATTTAGAGATTTTAATATTAACTCATAACTTTCTCTAATAACAATTTTCCAAGCTGTTTTTTCAATAACTGTATAAGTTCCATACTGATTTTGTTCAAAAATTTTTGAATAAAATATTGTGAATTGATAAGGTTTTAAAGCATCAATTAACTCTGTAAATACTTTTTGAGTCTTTTCATTAAATCTTTGTAAAACTAAATCTGGATTATTTGGACTCAATATTACGGTTCCACTATTGTCAAAAACTTTTATCATGTGAGTATTATCTTGATTTTTAAATCTTGAAACAAAATCAGAAATCTCTTTTAATTGAACCATTAAAACAACTACTTTATCATCCATTCTAAAACTATATGAAATAGCTGTTTCTTCGTCAACTGTTGATAAAAAGACATTTGACCAATAATCTTTATTTTCTTTTATACCTTTAAAATACTCTTGATTTGAATAATCAAAACCTCTATAGATATTTAAATTAGTTGTTGCATAAAAATCTTCAATAATTCCATCTTTACTTAAAATCAAAATACTTGAAATATTTGTATTTGTATCAACAATATTTTTTAATAATATATTGTTATTCTGATAATTACTCTCTATATAATAAGAAATTTTATATATTTTAGATAAAAACTTATCCATTTCTGATTCTATTTGATACAAAATCTGTTTTTGATTATGCTCAATAATATTTAATTTAGATAGATAAAAATTTACCATTGCAATCAATCCAACACTAATTGCAATAAAAATTGAAAAAGATATTAAGATTACTAAAATCTGTTTTTTTAAACTCTTTTCTTTCATCATTCTATTTTTTCAAACTTTCCATTTGTTACTTTAAATGTATTAAATTCTCTTATTACATCACCATATTGGTCAAAAATAATAGTATCTTGTAAACCTTTAAACTCTTTTTTTATCAATAAATTTTTCTTAAGTTCGGTTTGTTCTCCCATTTTTAAAAGCTCAATTATAACCCTTGCTAATTCATAACCTTTTGAAGCGTATAAAGATGGTTCTATCTTATATTTTTCTCTAAATTTATTTGAAAAGTTAATAAAATCTTCACTTTTTGAGTGTTCATCGTAATCTATATTAAAAATAATTCCCTCACTATATTTACCTGTATTTTCTATAAATGAAGGTGTCATAGCCCATTCAGATGAAGCGATTTGAGTTTTGATATTTTTCATTTTAAGATATTGTACAACTCTAGCTGCATCAACAGAGTTTGCACAAAGTAAAATTAAATCAGGATTTAAACTATTTATTTCATTAACTAAATTGTCTAAATTTTCATCTGTTTTAGCATATTTTATAAAATTCTCGCCACCATTAGATATAAAACTTTTTTCGAAATTTTCTAAATAATCCTTAGTGTATGTAATATTCCCTGGGTCATAAATTCCATATATTTTTTTATGATTATTATTTCTTATATATTTTGTAAAACTATCAAATCGCTGTGCGTTATTTGCAACATGAACTCTAAAAAACTGATCATCAATTCCTGAAAATTCATTACTTGCAGATGCTGCTGAAATCATAAACATATCTTCATGTTTATTTATAATAGACATTGAAATTTTTGACATACTACTTGTCACATTTCCCATAACTATTTTTATACCTTGGTCTATAAAATCATTAACTATTTTCTTATTAACTTCTTCATCTTTTTTATCATCTTTAAAAATAAGCTCTATTTGTTTTCCATTAATTTCAAATTTCTCTTCTTCAAAAGCTAAAATTATTCCATTCATCATAGGATTTCCTAAATCTGAATATTTTGCAGTTAAAGCACCTACAAAACCTATTTTTATAGTCTCTTTTGAATCTTTAAAAAAGAATAAAAAATATACAATAGTTAATATGATAATTGAAAACAATATATAAAACTTTTTCATAGGTATCCTAAGTGTAAACTTTTCTTTCTCATTATATAATTTTTTTCTATAAATGTTATAATAAATTATATTTTAAAAGGAAGTTTAATGTTATGTGGTATTGATGAGGCTGGACGAGGTCCAATTGCAGGTCCTTTAGTTGTAGCGGGAGCTATTTTATTGGAAGAAATAATTGGATTAAATGATTCAAAAGTTTTAAGTGAAAAAAAAAGAGAAAAACTTTTTGACGAAATAATAATAAAATCGAAATACCATATAGTTTTTACAGACACTAAAACAATTGATGAAAAAGGTTTGAGTTTTTGTCTTAAAAACTCTATTATAGAAATCATGGAAAATTTAAAAAATGATTGTGACTCTTTTTTGATGGATGGAAATACAACTTTTGGAATATCTGATTTAACTTGTAAAATAAAAGCAGATGCAAGTGTTCCACAAGTTAGTGCTGCATCAATTCTAGCAAAAGTTAGTCGTGATAAATATATGCTAAATATCTCAAAAGATTTCCCAAATTATGATTTTGCCAAACACAAAGGTTATGGAACAAAAGCCCATGTTGATGCTATAAAACAATTTGGAAGAAGTAGTGAACATAGATATAGTTTTAAATTAAAAGCCTTAGGAGAAATAGCAGAAAACAATGCAACATCCCAATCTTTGATAGATTTTTAATTATATTAAAAATTATATTCTTCAAAATAAGCTCAATTAATGTACAATAATTAATTATTTAATTATCAAGGAATTATTTATGGAAAGAAAGATTATATATCAATTTATTACTATAGCATTATTGTTGATTATTGCTGTTAGTTTAATAAGTTTATATAACTCAAAAAATAGTTCTATTAAATCTTCTATTCACAATGCAGAAATACTTTCTGAAATTCTAAAAAATGGTTTAAATACACATATTGTCAATAAAGATATAAATGAAATAAATACATATATTAACTCATTTTCAAATATCAATAATATTACAAACTTATGGTTAGTTAGAAACGAATCAATAAACAATCAATATGGTATTAATGAAAACAAAAAACCAAGAGATGAAATAGATAAAAAAGTTTTAGAAACAGGTGAACTAAGATATAAATTAAACGAAGATTTATTTCATACAAACTTACGAATTACTATTCCATACAAGGCTATATCAAATAATAGTGTTGATTGTTTAAGTTGTCATAATGGTTCACAAGGTGATACTTTGGGTGCAATCTCAATGGAATTAAATATTAGCGAATTAAAAGATATTGGATTTGAAACTATTTATTTAACACCAATAGTTATAATTATTGGTATTTTAATCATTTTATTTATTTTCAGAAAAACATTAAACCAATATCAATTAATATTTGATATTCTATCAAAAAGTCTAAATTCAGCGGCAAATGGTAAATTCAAAAAAACATCTTATCCTGATGAATTATCAAAAGACATGACAATATTATTGGATAAATTTAACAATTTAATAACATCATTTAAAGATACTGCAACAGATATTGATAAAAAGTTAAGAGGTTTTATTGGAAGTAAAATAAATAATCAAATTAATCCTTTAGAAGATTCAAAGGAAATTATCTTAAATCTATCTAATTTATACCAATTTAAGAAAGAGATTGAACTTGACCATTCAAAAGAAGAGATTTACAATAGATTATCTGAAGTATTTATCAATCAATTTAAAATTTCTAACTTTTCATTTGTTGAAATTGATGTTTCTAAACAAAAAATGAACACAATAATAGAAGTGGGAAATACATTTTTTTGTAAAGAAAATATTGAAGATGAACCTCATTTATGTCGAGCAGCAAGAACTAAAAATGATGTTATTTCAAGCCAATATCATAACACTTGCCCTTACTTTAAAAAAGAGAATAAATTTCATTATTGTATAAATGCAGATATAAGTAAAAATATCTATTTAATTATAAATTTTGTATTTGATACAAAAGAAGAGTTAGATTATTTAAAAGACAAAATCTCTTATATTAAAAGTTATATTAATGAATCAGCTCCATCAATAGAAGTAAAACTTCTAATGGATGCATTACAACAATCAGCATTTAAAGATGGTTTAACAGGATTGTATAATAGAAAATTCCTAGAAGAACATACAAAAAAACTTATTCCTCAAGCATTAAGAGATAATTTCAATATCGGTGTATTACTACTTGATATGGATCATTTTAAAGCTGTAAATGATGAATATGGACATGACATTGGAGATAAAGTTCTAAAAGAATTAAGTAGAATTTTAAATGAAACTGTACGAGAATCTGACATTATCATAAGATATGGAGGAGAAGAGTTTATTGTTTTATTAGTAAATGTTAAAACAGAAGACCATGCATTAGAAGTAGCTAATAAAATTAGAATGAGAGTTAGTGAAAATGAAATTGATGTCTATGCTGGAAGTAAACTAAGAAAAACTATTAGTATTGGATTGTCTATGTTTCCAAATGATTCTAAATCTTTAGATTCAGTTATAAAAAATGCTGATATTGCTTTATATGAAGCAAAAAGCAAAGGAAGAAATCAAGTAATTAGGTTCAAATCAGAGCAAATTTCAAGTATTGATTTATTTTAAAATTGAAAAAATAGATGCATATAGTTTGTACTCTATTATTTATTAAATTTTCAATAACAATTAAAAATTATTTTGATAACATACCTCATATTTAAATAAAAGGATTAAAATGCAATTAGATGTATCTGCTGAAGTAATACTATCACAATTAGGATATTCAAAAAGTGAAGCTTCACTAAAACAAGCTGAGAAAATGATGGAAGAAACGGCAAATTTTAATAAATTTGCAAAACATATTTTTACACTAAATGACCACCTAAAAAAAATGAATGCTTATGTAGGTCTATCTAATAAATTAAATTATTTGAAAATCAAATGTGATGAAAATGACTCTACTGAAATTTTAGAAGAGTTTCACGAAGAAGTTGCACATTGGGCTGAAAAGTACAATGTGAAACTTGAAAAATCAGATAAAAGACCACTTTACTATATATTAGGAACTATTTAAAATATCTTTTTATAGCTGTGACAATAAGGCACCTTTTGGTGTCTTGCATAGTAATCTTGATGATAATCTTCTGCTTCATAAAATGGTACTAATTCATATAAAGAAGTAGCCACTTTAAAACCTTTTCTTTCTAGTTCTTGAATCAATTTTTCACTTATATTTTTTTGTTCATTATCCATATAAAAAATTGCAGATAAATATTGACTTCCAATATCTGGACCTTGTCCATTTATTTGAGTAAAATCATGTATTTCAAAAAATAATTTTGTCAAAGTTTCAAAAGAAACAATAGTTTCATCATAAGAAACCTCTACAACTTCTAAATGTCCAGAAAATCCTGTACAAACCATTTGATAATTTGGGTTTTCTGTATGTCCACCCATATAACCTGAAATTGCAGATATTACTCCGTTTAGTTTTTCAAAATGATATTCTACTCCCCAAAAACAACCCGCTGCGAAATATGCCTTTCTAATGCCCATGAAACCGACCTTTCTATCGTAAATGAATGTCTACTGATTTAAAAAAAATATCCCAAAAAATGGGGACTTTCTCTGTTCAGTAGCACAAAAAGTAGCACAAAAACTTTATCCTTTGTTCACATATTTTAGTTTAAAAATCCTTACATATTTATTTAAATTTTAATAATACTTCTTAACCGTTTTCCTATCAATTCCAGTCATTCTACTAATAGCAGATACAGTAATTTTTTCATTTAGATTTTGAAGAATTAAAACAGTATTTAAAACTTCACTTCTCTTTTTATTTTGAACTTCATTAATATAATTTTGTTTAGCTTCTAAAAGTTGGTTTTTGTTTTTTTCTTTATCTCTAATAGATGCAGTTCTTAATGCTGAAAGTTTTTGTCTTGATTTTGTTTCAGCTACATATTCATCATAAGATAAATTTCTTATTTTTGGAAATTCCATAATTCCTACATTTATATTTCTATCTTCATAACTTGAATTATCTTTATAATCTCCTCTTTCTCTATAATTATAAGCAGACCAACAAATAGTGCTTATTTCTTTATCACATAAACCCACATTTCTTGAAATATTTATATTATTTATAAAAGTGTAAATATCTTCAATAGAAGAATTTTCTTGACTAAAAGCAAATTTTAAAGCTGTGTTAAAAAGTGTTGTATTCCTACTTCCTTTTTGTAAATCTTTATCTTTAATATTAAATTTAAAATTTGTATATGTTTTTTTAACTTTAACAATTTTTGGAGCAATAAACTTTTTAAAATCTGATAATTCATAATTTAAACATGAAGAATAAAAACAAGAATGTAATAATGGATTTCTCCAAACACCATTTAATCTATGTGAAGCTCTTTCATCACAATTAAGAATTTGTGTTATTCCTCTTTTTATTAGGGTTAAATAATTTAAAGCTTTTTGTTGATGGGTGAAGATATGATTTTTTAAATGGTAGGCAAAATGAAAACCCTTATTTGTTTCTAAAATATAAGTTGGAGCTAATCCTATTTTCTCCATAATATAAGTATATAAGCCTTTAATATCTTTGAAATACTGTTTAGCTGTTATATTTTCCATTATATCAATATCAAATACCATAAAGCTTTGATCCGATAGAGTTTAAAAACTTCTAAGTTAAAATAATAAGTATGAAAGAAGTAGAAAAAATGAAAAATAGTAAATACACTAAAGAGTTTAGGCATGAAACTGTTCAATTAATTTTGAATAGTGAAAAGTCAGCAATGCAAATTGCAGCATAGAACGTAGCGCTAGCAAGAAAAAATCTTGGTATAAATGATAAAACAATTTATAATTGGATTAAAGTTTATAAAAAAGAAAATAATA
>OBMA010002599.1_pt1 | contig 10469 bp, 10 predicted proteins | sample 1539141 | NCBI WGS metagenome assembly OBMA01 (sample SAMEA3991484, study PRJEB22521) | metagenome | biome: anthropogenic terrestrial biome; feature: sewage plant; material: raw primary sludge | place: Sweden | collected 2012-09-26 | reverse complement strand
AATTTCACTGGTCTATCACCTATCACTGGCTTGGCTACAGAAAAAACGATGTGAAGGTGGTGGAATTCCATTTACTAAACCTACAGCAAAAACTGTGCTCTATAAAAAAGATGATGTTTTAGGATTTATGGAAAGTAATCGGCTTCAACATACAGCCTAATAAAAAGCCCTCATAGAGGGCTTTATTTTTGGTTGGATATCAAACTTCAATTATTAAAAAATTACGCGAAAGTGGCTCAAAATCCGAAATTATTTTTTCTTTTTCTTCTTCTTAAATTTTAGCTTTATTCCTAACCCTTCAATTTCAATTTCATCATAATCTCTAAATATCGCGAACAATAAACCAACTCCAATGAATGCTATAAAAGTCACTAATGCGATAGTTGATAAAGAAACAGAAGCTGCTGCACCAGCAATAATCCCCATTGTTCCAATCGTTGCTAAACCCGAAAGTCCAACCGTGAATGGTGCAGCCATAGCACCCGCTATAGCAATTCCGATTGAGAACTTTCCAACCTTTCTGAGTTTCGATGCAGCTTTGTAATATTTTAGTACCTCACCTTGAAGAAGAATATCTTCTTCACCAGCTAGCACTGCATTTTTAAGCTGCTCTTTTGTTGTCACAATTATTTGCGTCATTCATTATTACCCCTGCAAAAAATCAATCTAAAGACTTAACTATAATTTAAAAATGAATAACTTTTGAAAAAGCACTGATCTCAAATACTCAATAGATGAGCCTAGCAAGAATAATGAATTAAGAAAACAGATGCTCTATTTAGGTGAGTTATTGGCGCAAAATATTCAAATTTAACCAAGTCTACTTACAGTCTACAAATTAGTGTTTCAAGTAGACTTATAGTAGACGACAGAATTACTTCCATAGACTGCGAGAAAGTGTCAGATATTGCAATATATTGTATATAAAGACTTTGAGAAGTTTTGCTTGAAGTGAGGTATTGTGAAATATTGTGTGGAATTGCGTATTTTATACTAACTTCTTGAATTATGAGTCCGCTGCTCTAACCAACTGAGCTATAGGCCCTTATAAGCTGAATTTGTTATATATCAACAAGTTCAAGCGAGGCAATACTAACCAAGATTGTTTCAAAAAACAAGCATTTTTGTTTCCAGTTGCACAGTAACACAGCAATTATTTCACACATTTATTTTGGAGCTTATCTTTCAATCAAGTCCTAATCGTATCTTCAATATTAAAACTTGATATTATTCATATTAATCTAGCAAATTTATTGTATTCAACAGATCATAAATGCCAACTCAGCCACCCCAGTAGTAAAATTGGCGCTGATAGAAAAATCAATTGATTATACCTATAAAGTCTAAATAAAAGAATTCAACAATAATGCAAAATAATACTTTAAAAATAAAAGTAGAAAAAAATTAACGTTCCACCTACTTAAGAACCAAAGTTACGTTTTTTACGAGATTCCACACAAATTTCGATTAAAGACCACACAACCACCAACATAAACAACCCAAAAGCCAATAGAAAAGCTGAAAAATACATCATTCTTTTCATCCCTTATTAAACATATGCCAAAGTTGAACAACTTGTTCAGAAGCTCTTATCTTAGACAAAAGTCTAATAGGTATTGATTGATCTGGATAGTCATTTTAAATCAAAATTAAGTCTTAATTTATATCATATTATTTATTTTAGATATCAATTAACGCTCATTTATATATATAAACAATTAGTATCGCCATTTTCCAAACATATCTAGACAAATGTATTTATTTGTCATTTTAAGCTTATATGCTCTTGACTCTAAATCAGAACAAGCAGAAATTAGCCCACTTTCATATTATCTAATTTCCTTCTATGTTAAAAAAATTTATTGGTGAATCTGCATTTAAACTTGCGGGATGGAACTATCATATAGAACCAGATGTACTTGAAAATAAACAAGTGATTGTTGGCTTTGAACATACATCTATGTTGGATGCTGTGCTTTCTCTGGCTCTGTTCCAAATTTTTGATATGAAAATTCATACCCTAATTAAAAAAGAATTATTTAAAGGGCCAATGAAACCATTATTAGAAGCGCTTGGAGGAATTGCGGTCGATCGTAAATCCAATCAAGATATTGTTTCGCTTATGGTTGAGCATTTTCAACAAAATGAAAAATTCAACTTGGTGATTGCCCCAGAAGCGACCCGTGCCAAGGCAGGTGAAGCACGACGTCCAATTCGTACTGGATTTTGGCATATTGCCAAAGCAGCAAATGTCCCTATTGTTTTAATGTATGCCAATTCAAAAACCAAACAAGGCGGAATTTTAGGGAAAATCTATCCAACAGAGATCAACCATGACTTAGCGCTGTTAAAACAACTTTATAAAGATAAGGTCGGTTTGGATATTATTATCCCTGAAGCTAAAAACTAAGTTCTATTTGTTTAAAAACTCAAAAGCTAGCCCTTTCTAAGAAAAATGGGCTTATGGTAGAATTTAACACATTCGATTAGGCATACAGCCAATCTACAAGGAGCATATTTCGCATGGCGGGTCATTCCAAGTGGGCTAACATTAAGCATCGCAAAGCAAAACAAGATGCTAGCCGTGGTAAAGTTTTTACCAAATACATTCGTGAATTAACCACAGCTGCAAAACTCGGTGGCCCAGATGCGGGAAGTAACCCTCGTCTACGTGCTGTTGTTGAAAAAGCATTATCTGTAAACATGACACGTGATGTGATTAACCGTGCCATTCAACGTGGTGCGGGTGGTGAAGATAACGACGATTTAAAAGAAGTTACCTACGAAGGTTATGGCGTTGGTGGTGTTGCAGTATTGGTTGAAACCATGACTGACAATCTGAACCGTACTGTGCCTGATGTTCGTCACTGTTTTTCCAAAACCAATGGTAATTTAGGTACAGCAGGTTCGGTTGCCTATCTATTTACTAAACGTGGTGAAATTACTTTTGAAGATGTTTCTTTAGAAGATAAAATCATGGACGTGGCTTTGGAAGCTGGCGCTGAAGACATTGAGGTCGGTGAAGATGAAATCTTAGTTATCACCACACCTGAATCTTTTGGTGATGTTCAAGATGCTTTAAATGCCGCAGGATTGAAATCTGATAATGCTGAAGTGGTGATGAGCCCATCAACTAAAGCTGAAATCACGGACATTGATCAAGCAAAAATGATTTTAAAAATGATTGATATGTTTGAAGACCTTGATGATGTTCAAAACGTGTATACCAACGTTGAGTTCACAGACGAAGTTTTAGAACAGTTGGATGCTTAATCCAATAAGCTCGCTTTCAATCTGTGATAAAAAAACGCACGTATTCGTGCGTTTTTTTATCTGTTTTTGTGAAAGCTTATGCTTTTTATAATGCTGCCTTAATCATATACACATGCACAAACAACACCAACGTCCCTGCCAATAGCAGACAAAAAAGCCAGAGAATACAGGCCAACACCATTCGTAACAGCCATTTTTTGCAAAAGGAAAAGTGCTTAAATAAAGTTGTTGTTCCCCATAACCAAAAAACATATTGAGAAATAAGCAACAAATAATCAAAACAACGATGTGATAACTGTTGTCCTAATTGAACATAAATAAAATCGGCTATGAGCCAAATCAATAAATTAATTAAGCCGATATAAACAAACGGACTAAGCTGCACCATCCAAAAGCATTAAATTTTAAAGCTTGCTGAGCAAACCACTACAGTTAAAAACATTATATTCTTTAATCACAAAACTGGAATGTAGCGCTACAACGTGTTCAATTTTACCAATGCGTTTCAGTAAAATTTCACTGTAATTTTCCATATCACGTGCAATCACTTCCACAATAAAATCCGCAGATTGTCCCGTCACCAAAAATGCGTTAATCACTTCTGGAATATTTTCCAACTCTTCTAAAAACTTGGCAAAAATATCCGTATCATGTCTGCTTAAGGAAACCTGTAACAGAACATGCAGACTAAAACCCAGCTTTTGATAATTTAAATCACGCTTTAACCCAGAGATGATATTATTTTCAATCAAATGTTTAATGCGACGATGCACCGAACTTACAGAAAGATTAATGCGTTCAGAAAGCTCATTTAGATTAAGATCTTCATTGGTTAAAATTTCAAGAATTTGTTTATCAAAACGATCCAGTTCCATCATAAGCTCCACGATGTTTATATATTTAAGATAATGCGCATTATGTTTTTAGAAAGATTTTCAACATAATTTTTAGGAAAAATAAACACCTATTCCCCATCTCTCGACTACAGCTAAGAGATCAAGGTATTTTATTTTACAATGTTAAACGCCACGCCAGTCGACACGGGCATTACGCTCAGTTTGATAAATACGCAAGACATATTGCCCTAAAGGTAAGTTGGTCAAAAAGGTCTTATATTGCATAAACTCATCGGATAGATTTTCACCATGCTCTTTTTCCCACGGCGTACCTGCAATTTCTAACAACGGCGCAAGCATTGAACAGACTGCAATATCCGCCAAACCGAGGCGTTCGCCAACAAAATAACGCCCATGATTTTCAATGAGACGCTGATTTAAAACGTCAACCAAAATATCCATGCGGTGTTTTGATTCAGCCACTTTATCCGAATTAAGTTGATAACCTCTTGAAAGAATTGCCTTCATAATTGGTTTTGAATATTTTTCAAACTGGCGTAAATAGCCTTTTTCACCAATCATAATATCCAGCGATTCTGCACTTTCAGTTAAAGTATGCGCTAACCCCCAACGTCGAACATGCATGCCAAGCTCTGACGCTTGCTCATTAATCTCTAGCGCTAAATCACGCTGTTGTACATCAGAACGCAGTAAAGAATGCTCTGGATAAACCTCATCTAAATACAATGCAATTTTGGTCGAATCGGCAATCCAATGCTCTTGGTCACGTAAAATAGGTAAGCGATTTTGCCCTGTTTTTAATTGTGCAAATGCACGATGCACACCCGGGATCAAATTATGTGCAACATAGTCTAACTCTTTATGATCGAGCAACCAGCGAGCTTTCTCACAAAAATGAGATAAAGGAAACTGGTATAAAGTTCGCATAAATTCTCCGCAATTTATTTTTTAGTTCTGGTTATCAATATAACCATCAACATTCATCGAATACTTTAGTCACCCTACCTTAGAAATACAATGTACTTTTCTGCAAAAATAGGTGCACACAACTCCATGCTATATCATTTATTTTTATACATTTTTTTCTTTTGATTATCATCAAAGTAGATAAACCAATTAATTAAAACCCAAGCAAAACCCCTTACAAAACAAAATAATGTTGATTTTTAAACACTTAGCATAGTTGAATTTATTCAAAATCTAGCACTTTATCTCTTAAACATCATTTTTCATAAGCTTTGCAAAAGCAATTGCTTAATTTTAAATTCAATTGGCTGTAGCGTTTTGATATCTATTTAAGGTGTCATTATGTCTCATTTAATTTCTGACAATGTTCATGTGGTTGAAAATGACCAAGGTGCGATTAATGCAGCGTATCAAGTTGCAGATTTTGCTCTAGAAGGTCGTAATGAACGTGATCAAAAACGTCTATTGCCTTTTGCTGAAATGGATTTATTCAGTGCAAAAGGTTTAGGTGGAATTCGTATTCCACAAAAATTTGGCGGTGCTTTTGTCTCCAATAAAACTTTGGCACATGTTTTTCGTATTTTGAATAAAGCCGATTCAAGTGTTGGGCAAATTCCACAAAATCAAATTGCTCTGCTGAATATGATCAATATCATGGGGACAGAACAACAAAAGACATTTATTTTTAATGAAATTTTACAAGGCAAACGTTTAGCCAATGGTGGTCCAGAACGCCACACCAAAGACACCAAAACCCTAAATACAACATTAACAATCAAAAATAATCGTTACTTTGTTGATGGTGAAAAGTTTTACTCTACAGGCAGCAGTTTTGCTCATTGGTTGGCGATTAAAGCCATTCACCCCGAAGGTCATGTGGTGCTGACCATTATTAATCGTCAGGCAACAGGCGTTGAAATCATTGATAACTGGAATGGTTTTGGTCAACGTACAACATCAAGCGGTACAGTCAAACTCAATCAGGTTGAAATTGATCCATTTTTAATTTTTGATGAACGTTTACTGAGCAATACAGCAAATTATCGTGGTGCCTATTCGCAATTATTGCAAGTTGCCATTGATGTCGGTATTGCGGAAGCGGCTTTTGCCGACACCTTAACGGCTGTACAAAAAGCACGTCCTATTGTGGATGCCCATGTCGAAAAAGCCAGTTTTGAGCATTACACCCTGCAAGAAGTGGGCAAGTCCAATGTGTTACTCGATGCTGCCATTTTATTACTCGATGAAGCCGCTGAATACTTAGATGAACTGGATTTACTCGATGAAATCACGGATAAACAAGCGGCTCAAGCATCCATTTTAGTTGCAGAAGCAAAAATTTATGCCAATGATGCGGCCCTTCATATTTCAGAAAAACTGTTAGAACTCGGTGGCAGCCGTTCAAGTTTAAGTCAGCATAATTTAGATCAGCATTGGCGCAATGCCCGTGTACATACCTTGCACGATCCTGTGCGCTGGAAATTACATGCCTTAGGTGACTATTACCTGAATCACACCTTCCCTGCACGTCACGCTTGGATTTAAGGATAAAAACATGACTTCATATCAAAAACTCTCCCCATCAAAAGATCAATCATTGGCTCAGGCGCATATTATTCAATCCGATGCTGAAGCTTTGGACATTGCACACGCTTTAGCAGAACAGTTTAAAAGCAATGCTGTACAACGCGATGCACAGCGCATTTTACCTTTTCAAGAAATTGAAGCATACAGCCAGTCTGGCTTATGGGCGATTACTGTGCCAAAGCAATATGGTGGTGCAGAAGTGTCTAGCCTTACAGTTACAAAAATTATTGCCTTAATGAGTGGCGTCGATGGTTCAATTGGCCAGATTCCACAAAATCATTTTTATGCTTTGGAAGTGCTCAGAAATACAGGCACAGAACAGCAGAAGCAAAAACTCTATGCCGAGGTTTTAAAAGGGGCTCGTTTTGGTAATGCCTTAGCGGAATTTAAAACCAAAAATGCAACGCAAAAGCAAACCGCAATCACGCCAACCGAACATGGCTTTGTGGTCAATGGGGAAAAGTTTTATTGCACAGGCAGTTTATTTGCACATCGCATTCCAACCTTAGTCAAAGATCATGAAAATCGTGAATTTTTAGCCTTTATTGCACGTGAAAGTGAAGGTCTGGAATTGATCGATGACTGGTCTGGTTTTGGACAACGTACCACAGGCAGTGGCACGGTCAAATTCAACAATGTTCAGGTTGCAGCAGAAGATATTATTCCCTTTGATACTGCATTTAGCCAAGTAACTTTGGTCGGTCCATTTGCTCAAATCATGCATGCAGCCATTGAAACGGGTATTGCTCGTGCGGCTTTTGAAGAAACCCTGCATCGTGTCCGTCAAGCACGCCCGTGGATTGACTCGGGAGTTGATCAAGCCACGGCTGATCCACTTATTCTATTTGAGCTGGGTCGCATTGTTGCCGATGTTCGGGCCAGTGAAGTATTGCTAAAACAAGCGGCTCGTTCTATCGATGCTGCAAAACCGCAGCCCACTGTTGCAAATATTGCCAAAGCCTCGCTGGATGTGGCAAAGGTACGTGCACACAGTACCGAAACAGCATTAAAAGCATCATCTAAGTTAATTGAACTGGCAGGCAGTCGTGGCAGCCAGCGCGAAGATGGACTGGATCGTTTCTGGCGCAATGCGCGTGTACATACTTTGCATGATGCATCTCGTTGGAAATACTATTTCATTGCAAATCATCTATTAAACGGCGTACTGCCACCACGTCGAGGAACCTTGTAATGACACATTCCTCAACGCCAAATACGTCCAAAAAAATCTTGCTTAATGCATTTGATATGAACAGTGTCGGTCATATTAATCATGGTTTATGGACGCATCCACGGGATGAATCTCATCGTTTTAATGAACTGAGCTATTGGACTGATTTAGCGCAAACCTTAGAAAAAGGTTTGTTTGATGGCTTATTTATTGCTGACATTACTGGTGTTTATGATATCTACCAAAATGGCATTGAACTCACTTTAAAAGAGTCTATTCAACTGCCTAGTCATGATCCAACCACCTTGGTTTCAGCGATGGCGGCAGTCACGCAAAACTTAGGTTTTGGTATAACCGTTAACTTAAGTTATGAATCGCCTTATCAGTTTGCCCGCCGCTTCGCCAGTCTTGATCATTTAACTCAAGGACGAATTGGCTGGAATATTGTCACTGGATATTTGGACAGTGCAGAACGACTAATTGGGCAAAAAGGTTTAAAAGACCATGACCTACGTTATGAACAAGCCGAAGAGTTTCTTGAACTTTGCTATAAATTTTGGGAAGGCTCTTGGGAAAATGATGCCGTTTTAAAAGACAAAAAACAGCGTATTTTTACCGACCCGTCCAAAGTGCATCAGATACAGCATCAAGGGCAATTTTACCAAAGCCAAGGGGTGTTTCAAGTTTCCCCTTCCGTTCAGCGTACACCAGTGTTATTTCAGGCGGGTGCATCACCACGTGGTTTAACCTTTGCCACACAACATGCAGAAGGTCTATTTATTGGTGGTGATCGACCAGAGAAAATTAAACAACAGGTCGATCAAATCCGCAATCAAGCCACTGCACAAGGTCGTAACTCTGAAGCCGTTAAAATTTTTGTTGGCATTAGCGTAGTAACTGCCGAAACGGATGAACTGGCACAACAAAAACTGGATGAATATATCCGCTATGCCAGCCCTGAAGCGGGTCTGGCCCATTTTTCTAGCTCAGTGGGTCTGGATCTGTCTCAATTTGCAGATGATGAAACCATTCCTTATCAGAAGACCAATAGTATCGCTTCAGTCAATAACAAGTTTAAAGAACAAAGTATCAGTAAAAATGATTTAAAAGCACAGCATATATTGGGTGGACGCTATCCACTGATTGTCGGCAGTGGCGCGACCGTAGCTGAAAAACTGATTCAATTGATGGATGACACAGGCATTGATGGTTTTAATTTGACCCGTACCGTTGCCCCTGAGTCACATCATGATTTTATCCAGTGGGTCATTCCAGAACTGCAACAACATGGGCGATATAAAACTGAATATGAAAATGGCAGTTTAAGGCACAAACTTTTTCAGCAAGGTGACCGACTGTCTGCCTCACATCCTGTTCAACAATTTCGATGTCAAAGCACCGCCTCAACTTCGAACTCCAACTTAAACCAAAAACAAACCGCATAAATTTTGAGGTGCAGCATGGCACAAACAGCAAAAACCAAATTCGCCCTTATTGGGGTGATTATTGCCGCAGTCATTATTGGATTGGTGGTGTGGGATCAACAAAAAAAATCGGGTTCAGATGAACTGGTGATTGGCATTAGTCCATCGTTTACCAAACCGTTACAAGTCGCAGTAAATGAAGCCAAACAACAAGGTTTGAATGTCAAACTGGTCGAGTTCTCTGACTGGAACACGCCCAATATCACCTTAAATCATGGTGATATTGATGCCAATTTTTTTCAGCACCAACCCTTTTTAAGCAATGCTTTAAAAGAAACTGGCTTTAAACTTAAAAGCTTTGCTGCCGGTGCTGCCACGCATGTTGGCTTATATTCTAAAAAATATAAAAGCTTTGATCAGCTACCACAAAATGCCACCGTTGCCATTCCTAACGATCCTGTCAATCAAGGTCGAGCATTACTGCTTTTGCAACAAGCCAAACTCATCACTTTAAAAAATCCTGAAAATCATTTATCGAATTTATCTGACATTGCCAGCAACCCTAAAAATCTACAATTTGTTGAAGTAGAAGGTCCACAAACAGCTCGCGCGATTGACGATGTCGATCTGGCTTTTGGCTATCCACATTACTTACGTCTGGCTAAAACTGCCGATCCTGAAAGTGCATTGTTGTTCGATGAAAACACCAATAAGCGCTACGCCATTCTGTTTGTGGTGCGTGAAGATTATCAGGACAAAGATGACAAATTGAAAAAGTTCGTCAGCATTTATCAAAACTCAGCTCAAGTGCAACAAGCTTTGAATGAAGATTTTGGTGCAAAACTTTGGTTTCCGGGCTGGAAATAAGGAAGGAATGATTATGTCTATTTCTACATCCAAAAATCTTAAAATCTGGCTAATTGCACTCAGTGTCATTGTTGTGATTGCAGGTCTTTCAATTTATCGCTATAGCAACAGTCAAAGCCAGCAAGACGTTCTAAAGATTGGTATTAGCCCGCCCTATGCCGAACTTTTAAGAAGTGTCGCTGACGAAGTCAAAGCACAAGGCATTCATGTCGAACTGATTGAGTTTTCAGACTGGCAAGCCCCCAATGTTGCGGTTCAAAATGGCGATATTGATGCCAACTTTTTCCAGCAAAGTGTGTTCTTAGCCAATGCCGTGCGTGAAAC
>OBMA010002597.1_pt1 | contig 10470 bp, 6 predicted proteins | sample 1539141 | NCBI WGS metagenome assembly OBMA01 (sample SAMEA3991484, study PRJEB22521) | metagenome | biome: anthropogenic terrestrial biome; feature: sewage plant; material: raw primary sludge | place: Sweden | collected 2012-09-26 | reverse complement strand
GCTCGGTAGGGACTTTCACCCATAAGATTACGCCCATGCTGGGCGTACCAAAAAAGCGGGCACATGATAGTATCCCATCGTGCCCGCTAATAATGCCATAACAAAAAAAATCAATCAATAACCTGGATTCTGATATCCATCACCATTCGTAATGGTGGCAGTGAATGTTGTAGAAATTGGACGCAAAGCATATTCAGATTTAAAATACTTGGCCAAATCGGGATGTGTTTCTTGAAGATATGAAGCTGATTTAAACATACCTGTGCGTTTCAGGTCATAGAAGCGGCAATACTCGCCACATAGTTCTCTGCCACGCTCATCAAGAATGTCTCGTACAGAAGGTGTGCTTGTCAGCAATTTCGCACCGGCACGATTGCGCACTTTATTTATATATGTAAGTGCTTCAGACGTATTACCAAGATAGATATCAGCTTCTGCTGCAATAAGATATACTTCGGCCATACGCATGATAAATGTCGCATCCAGATTGCCATTACGCTTCTTACCTGCATTGGCTACATAGTAATGACTGCTATTGTGCTTGTTCAGTGACGGATAAAAATAGCGGAATAAATTCTCATTGCCACTGCCATTTGTCATGACAACATTGTTACTCACATCATTATATACATCTTTGTAATCCACCAAAAGATATTTTGTTGTTGCTTTTGTTGCAACTTCTGCAGAATAATTCGCATCTTGAGGAACAACTATCTTAATTGCAAGGTCACCACTTGCCAATGTCTTGCCAACGACGCTACTGTTTTTAGAATAATTTGCTACAGTATTGGCATCCCATGAATATGTTTTATTCGCATTCCACTCTGTAGTAAATGAAGCGTGGAAACGGGGGTCGAGGGTGCCGTCTTTCTGAACATAGAGATTAAGTAAATGCTGTGTAGGCATAAAAATACCTTCAACGCTTCCACCCCAAGAAAGGCGTGTTGCCTGATTGTCCTCACGAGCGCCAAACTTGCTAAGACAACAAAGGAACTTTTCATCATTACGGTTCAGCTTATAGTTACCATTACTGGAGCCATGTCCATCATCACCGGCATACCAACGGTGTTTCCACAAGGCCTCTTTGTTTTCAAAATTATTGTCTTCTTTGAAGACTTCGGCATAAGTGGGATACATGTATGCTCCATAAGTACCACCACCTGCTTCACAATCAGCTATTAATTTTTTTGAACAGTCGAGAGCTTCACTCAGATAATCGGTAGTTCCATATTCATAAGTCTGAAGACATGCCTTGGCCAACATGCCAAGTGCAGCTTTCTTTGTCGGTGTTGTCGTCGTAGCATCATTACCTTTTTCCAGCCATTCCGCGGCAAATTCCAGATCAGGAATGATAACCTTTTCATATATTGTGAGAGGTTCTGTTCGTGTAGGACTGAAATCCATGCCCGTGGCAGGTTCGGTAATCATTGTCACTCCCCCAAATTGTTCAACTGCGTTAAAATAATATACAGCACGCATGAATCTCGCGATAGCAACCTTCTGATTCCGTTCATCGGCAGTTTTGAAAGGAACATCACGGGCAAGGGATATGGCCGAGTTGCAACTGCCTATACCATCATAGATAGAGTTCCATATGCCATTAATATAAGTGGTATTGGGAGATGCGCCAGCAGAGAACCAGAAGTATTGTGTATATGAATTATCCATATTGGCGCGATAGGTCCATAGATCCGTATCGCCCTCGGTCAATTCCATAAACCCGTCTGTTCCATACAAAAATCGTTCCATACCGAAGTAAGTCTGATTGATTAACGTCTGATATGAGTCGGTTGAGTTAGATGCCATATTCTCCATGGTGAAACCACCTGGGTTCGTTTCATCCAACGAACAAGACTGCAATATAAAAACTGCTGCTAAAGCAGGAACACAAGCTGTTCTTAATATATTCTTATTCATAATAAATCTGAATTAAAATGTGATATTTACGCCAAATACGTATTGTTTATAAGTAGGAAATGAGTCCGACCCGCCCATTTCCGGATCAGTGCCTTTTAACTGTGAGTCTTTCACAAATATAAACGGATTATAGCAAGTGAAGTAGAAACGGCACTTTTCAATCAAGGCATGGCTTGAAATAGATTTTGGAAGAGTGTACCCCAAGGTAATATTCTTGATTTTGACAAATGAGCCATCATGCACACACAGAGCTGACATCACAGTTTGTTCGTTACCGCTTCCGGGAACAGGATAATATGCACCTTGATTTCTTTCTGTCCAATAGTCAATACCCGATATCTGATTGGTTGAAATATCATCTGTTGCCGAATAGAAGCCTAACAGTTTGCTATAGATAGTCTGCCCGTAGCGGAGCATCGCGAATACAGACATGTCAAAGTCTTTGTATACAAATGTATTGTTAAGACCAAGAATCCAATCAGGATTTGTATGCCCCAGAACCTGTTTGTCATTGATACTATACTTGTGCACGCCACCATCTCCATCTTTTTCTACTGTATTAATCTTTATCCATCCGGCCTTTACTCCGTAAGATGAAAGTGTTTCAGCTGCAGTTTCTGTTCCCCATATTCCAGCATAAGAATAGTCATATATTGAATGTATTGGCTTTCCCTCAAAAAAATTCTCGCTAATCAAATCTCCGTTAGGCAATTTGTCAATTTTCTCCTTAGACCACGTTCCCGTCAATGTAGATGTCCATTGAAAATTCTTTGTCATTATGTTACGACTGTTGATTGTGAATTCCACTCCGTGGTTGCTTGTCTCTGCGATATTCTCCCAACTTGAAAGAGGCGATCCCCAACCGGTGATGCCACTAGTGATAGGCATTGTACGTTTGAACAACAAGCCTTTTGTCTTGGTGAAGAACACATCAACAGAACCGTCAATACGTCCGTTCAACAAACCAAAATCCAGACCAAAGTTCCAGTTGTATGACTTTTCCCACCCCAGGTTAGCACTGCCATAAGTACCTGAATATTGGGTAAATGGCACATATTTGCCATCTGCACTTACACCCCACTGCGGATATTTGTAAGCATTAGTCTGAGTGGAATAGGCACCAACTCCACCAGAGTTACCGGTAACGCCATAACCTACACGAAGTTTAAGATTATCCAGCCAACTCTTTGTTCCTGCCATAAACTCTTCATCTGATATTCGCCATCCTATAGCCCCGGCTGGGAACGAATCCCATTTATTTCCTGCGGAGAAGAAAGACACTCCATCCCAGCGATTTGAGAAAGACAACAAGTATCTGCCCTTGTACGAGTAATTGAAGCGCAAAGCATAAGACATCTTTTGTGTTTGAGTATAAGAAGACTCCACGCGAAAGCTTTGAGATGCAATCAGGCGCCAGTATTGCCAAACATCAAGGTCCTGTCCGCTACCATCAGAAAGAGTGCTTTCATCAGAATTTTTCTGCCATGAGGTAACACCTGTAAAAGAGAGATCATGATCTTTGGCAATAGTGAACTTATAATTAAGGATATTCTCCCAATTATAGTTGTACGTATCATAATTATTCATTGCAGCGTATGGAGTGCCCGCGTATGTAGGACGCTCTGCGGTGCAATTGGCACCAAGATACATGCCTTGCCGTGCATGATTCAACGTGCCGTTTATTTGAGAACGGTATGTGAGTCCTGTCAATGGCTCTATTTCCAAAAAACCGGTAACATTAATATATGTTGTTCTCGTATTATCAGCATATTGATTGTATATATTGTCACCCAATGGTGAATATTGATTGTGTATATACTCTGAATTGAGTGAACCATCATCATACACGTCACCAAGCGGGAATGCCGTCAAGGATTTAGTGAAAGTTTTGTTGTTTCCTTTATCCTGAATGCTATAGTTCAGATTTGTTGTTATTCCCACCTTAGCCCAAGTAAAAACCTGCTGGTCCAAATTCAATCTCAAAGAATACTTGTTAAGTTTCTCGTTGCTGAGCAAGCCTGTATCCTTTGAATATGTCATTGAGGTAAAAACCTTCGTTTTGTCTGTACCACCAGTTATAGAGAGTGAGTATTTCTGTGTTGTCGCCGTATTCCCTGATGCCTGACCAACCCAGTCTATCCACTTTCCGGAATTGTATGCATCAATATAATCCTGCGTACCTCCCATTAGTGCATTAATATTTTCAGGATAGGAACCATTCTTATATTTGTATGCTTCACTATAATAATTTAGCCACTCATCACCCGTCATTCCACTCTTATACTTTGCAGAACCACTGAATCCATAATAGGCATCAAAGTTAACTCTTGTTTTTCCGGATTTGCCACGCTTTGTGGTAATGATGATAACACCATTGGCACCTGCTGAGCCATAAATTGCTGTTGCCGATGCGTCTTTCAATACATCCACACTTTCAATATCATTAGGATTGACCTCATCATAGCTGCCGGGCAATCCGTCGACAACAAAAAGAGGGCTGTTGTCGCCATAGATGGAACGCGAGCCACGAAGCAAAACAGTCACACCTTGTCCTATCTCACCCGTGGATTTTGTTATGTCGAGTCCTGCGACTTTACCTTGCAGAGCCTCCATGACATTGCTTGTCGGAGATACCACTACATCCTCATTTTTAATTGTTGTTACAGATCCGGTGAGGTCTTTTTTCTTGACGGTACCATAGCCTATTACCACAAGCTCGTCCAGTCCGTGAACATCCGGTGTCATCTTAAGATTCATTTGAGAACCACTAATTGCCAACAGTTCTGTTTTATATCCGGTATAGGAAAATTGCAACTGATTTTTTCCAGCTGGGGCGTACACCACGTAATTGCCATCCATGCCTGTTACCGTTCCCACAGTGGTGCCCTTTACCATAACTGTAACCCCGATGAGCGGTTCTCCCGTCTCATCCACGACAGAACCGGAAACCCTATTTTCCACTTTCTCTTCCTGACTATGCTGTTCATGTTTTTGCAATGTCTTTTTCGAAATGATTATGTTCTTATCCCTGATTTCATAAGAAACATTCTGTCCAAACACAATCTGCCTTACAGCATCTTTCAAATTTTTAGCATTAACGCTTACCACTTTGGTGGCATTCAAATCTCCCGCCTCATAGACAAAGGAGTATCCGCTTTTTTGCAGAAGTTCTGCCATAGCCTGTTTCACTGTCACATTACTCATCTTCATTGACAAACTTTGGGATAAAGCGCTCAAAGAAAAGCAAAACAAGGCCACAGCCATTAACATGGCTTTCTTTTTGTTGTTCATGATATTTAAATAAAATTAGTTTTTTAAGAAGTCGGTCGCAATAAAAAATGTACATATTTTTGCACAGTATCTTTGAAACGGCATTCACTACAATACGCGAAAAGATATTATTTTAAAGCAGAATATTTGCGACAGCTTTCTGCTTTCCATCTCTTAAATTACAGCCCTTATATATTCCATGATAATTAAATTTTTAAAGTTAAACATATATTTGTGTTATTGTATATCAATAGATTGTTACCTTATGTCCCTTAATCGAATATTTAAACTTTCCTGTTTTTGACATCGCATCAAGCACCTCAGTCAGGCTTTGTTCATTTCTTTTAAAGTTTCCATAGAAATGATATTTCAACTTTCTCTTATCAGACACGGTAATCCTGACATTATATATTCTCTCAAAATATTTGGCTATATCAACAATCGACTCACCATTTAACTGTATATAACCATTTATCCATTTCGTGGAATTAGACGCGACATAGCTGTCCACTTCTATTTTTCCAGTCGATTTATTCAGCACTGCCCGCTGATTATTGGTAAGATAATATAAATCCGCACTATGTGCATCATTCAAAACCACCTTACCCTCAGACAACAACACCACGGCCTCTGTATCCTCATGATAGTCACGGACATTAAATTTCGTACCAATATCTCTGACCAACAAGTTTTCCGTCTTCACAGTGAAAGGCAATTCCTGATTCTTTTTTACTTCAAAATAACCTTCACCTGACATTTTTACAGACCTATCGTCCACACCGAAGCCTTGACTATATGCTATGCGTGAGCCCGCATTGAGCCACACTAGCGTACCGTCAGGCAGGTTCAATTTGGTACGTGAACCTTGTGGCGCCTCTATCTCTATGTCGGCAAAGGATGATTTCACACCATGCTCTCCACTTTTATATGATGCATAGGAAGCAATAAATAGAGCCAGCACGGCAGCAGCATACAACCACCAGCGGTTGATGTGGCGGTGGTGTCGGTCTTCGGAAATGCGCTGGAGAAATAATTGGTAAGCATTTCCCACATTATATTTTGACAACGATGGTGATTCTGCATACGAAAACCATATCTCCTGTTCATCTAGCAAATGCTTCTCGTTTTCAGGCGAGAGGGCAACCCATTGTTGCAACTCTTCACGCCCCGCCTCGTCTATGTCACCAATCAACGAGCTTACAATAAGATCTTCGATATGTTCAATTACGTTCTCCATTGTTTTCTTTTCTATTAGATTGACGAAAAAAATGTTCTGATGGGTAGTCAGAACATGATATTTTTTCAGAAAAAATCAATTATTTATGAAAACAAGAATCAGCGAAATGAGATATTTGCGCAAATCCCCATTTAATAAAGTGAGCGCATGCTTTATGTGATATCTCACCGTGTTTATAGAAATATTAAGTTCTGCAGCTATCTCATCATTCTTCTTGCCTTCCATGCGGCTCAGACGAAACACGCGCCGACATTCTTCAGGCAGACGACCTATGGCACGCATTATCTCGCCCTCAAGTTCCCGCTCGAGCAATCTACCCAATGGATAGTCATCATTATGGATATAACCGACGACGGGCATATCATCCGAACCAATACCATTGATACTCACCTCACGTTGATTGTGTTGCGATTTAAGATAATCTAAACACCGGTTGCGCACGCAACGCACAAGATAGCTACGCAAACTCGTCTCGACATTCAACGAGGCGCGGATTTCCCATAGATGGAAGATGATGTCACCCACAATGGTTTCGGCCAGAAAATCATCGTGCACATACCGCGCCGCCAAATGACAAAGCACAGGATAATGATTGTCATACAAAAATTTGTATGCCTTCTCGTTACCTGCACGCAATTGTTCCAATATTATTTTTTCTGTGCGTTCCATAATAACAATTATGCGAATGCAAAAGTAGCAAAAAAAAACAAAAGAGGTATACAAACACTGTTTTTTTTCTAAAAATGTCTTTCCACCACACAAGCATTTCTATTATCGTGGGAGAATGAGTGCATATCTTCTATCTTGCAATATCTTTACGAATATACATTATCAATAGCTGGCAATTAAGTCGTGCCTTATATTGTCCAAACCCGGCAATGACCTTTTTCTATGTTTCATAATATCTGATATATTACCGTTTGGTAGACATTAAAAATATCTATAAATCATACCTGATTGCCAATCATTTTTGTTTTTCAAAAGTAAGCCCTCAAATCAAACAGTTGCAAGCCTGATGAGGATGCATTCTGCCTACTTCATATCTCTTCAAGCCATTTTCTCTCCCGGTTTTTCTGGTAAATTCATGATATTATAGTATGGAAATCGCGTTAATTGTTATTAATTAAGCAAGCACATTCCTCCATTAGCCACTTTGGTGTGCTGGTGGCACCACAGATACCTACGGTCTGGACACCATCAAGCCACGCCATATCTATCTCGCCGGCACTCTCTATCTGATGGCTGTTATGATTCACACTGAGACACTCGTTAAACAGCACCTTGCCATTTGAACTTTTGCGACCGCTGACAAAGAGTATCAGATCGTGACGCGAGGCAAAGTGAGCTATATTGGGCATACGATTGGCTACTTGACGGCAAATCGTGTCAAAACTGCGAAAAGTGGCATCAGCCGTAATATGGCTTTGGATATATTCTATTATACGGTGGAACTCGTCCAAACTCTTTGTGGTCTGCGAATACAGATATATGTCATGCATAAAATCCAGCCCCTTTACATCATCAAGACTCTCAACAACAATGGCATGGCTCTGCGTCTGTCCGACAAGTCCCAACACCTCAGCATGCCCGTTTTTGCCGAATATCACAATCTGTGCCTGCGGGTTACTGTCATATTGACGCTTTATTCTACGCTGCAACTGGAGCACAACGGGACAAGTGGCATCAATAATTTCTATATGGTTGCAACGTGCAATCTCATACGTCTCAGGAGGCTCTCCGTGGGCTCGTAGAAGAACCTTGACATCATGCAGCTTGCTCAATTGGGAGTGATCAATAGTTAACAGTCCACAAGCATGAAGACGATCCACCTCCATACCGTTATGGACGATATCACCCAGACAATATAATGTCTTGCTATCAGCCAATTCCTCTTCGGCCTTCTTTATCGCCGTGGTGACACCGAAACAGAATCCGCTACCATCATCAATCTCTACCTGTATCATTTAACTACAATAGTTATCACCACCTTGGGACTGTCGGGGTCGTTGGTTATCATAAGCACACGTGGCTGACTACGCGCCGCCTTCAGTTCGGCACCATTGGCAACGATCTTCAGTTTGGCCATCTCTCCGGCAGCCAGTTTTGTTTTGTTGAGTGACACCTGCAGCCCCGATGTAAACATCCGCAAACCACTTATATCAAGTCGTGACTTGCCTATATTCTGTATAAGTATCTCATCTTTCTGCTTCTTGCTGCTGACAAACGGTCCGAATGTGATTGACGTTTTAGAAAGCTGTATTTTCGGGGCATGCGCCTTGTCTGCTGTGGACATATCCGTAAAATCTGGCAAAAGGACAGCAGAAACAGTAATTTCCTTTTCTGGCGCGACCTTGTCACCAGGGAACGACCCCATGTAAACTGAAGTCTGAGTAAGGCCCAAATCACGCAACTTGCGCGAGTCGAGAGTTATCATTGCCACTCCCGAGTGCCCAGGGGCAATAGTAGATGGCGATACCTGTACCGACAGATAAGCCGGCAGGTGCATCATCACCGGCTGCACTTTGAGCCCTGAGGTATTCATGATGTGTATCTTCTGGAACGGACGCTCGCCACGGTTTACATCATCAAACTCAATATCGTTCTTATCTACCCGTAATCCACCCATGATGTGGGGATAATCTCCAGAGAAATCAACTATCTCATCGACCACGACTCCACGCAGAGTCAGAATCACAGGCTTGTGCGAATCGCCACAATAGACACCTATCTGCTTCTCGAAATGTCCCAACTGCTTGGCATCATAGACAGCACACACCTTGAAAGTATCTCCACTAGAAATCGGTGTATGAGGATATTCCACAGCCGTACACCCACAACTGGTACGGATATCACTAATGGTAAACGAATTGCTCCCCTTGTTTTTCAACTCAAACTCGGCTATTACCGGTTTACGAAATACCACCTGTCCGCAGTCTATCAATTCCCGGGTTGCAACAACCCGCTGTGCTGATGTGCCCAGAGAAGAGAAGGCAATCAATAATATTATTATCAGTCTATTCATCATCTTTATCATTTTGTTATTTAACGGTAAATACCTGAGCTGCCGCACGGGCTATGAATTCCGGACTATATGCACACTGCACGGTGCAGATGCCATTCTGATACACTCCTGCACGGTCTACATAGTATTCGCTCACAACGACATGCTTGCCCTTGGACAGACAATCGAAATAATAGTTGGTTGCATTATCACGCGGTGCACAGTAATAGCCCCAATGAAAGCCACTTAGTTGTCCCACAGGTTCAAGACACGCAGCACGTTTGTCGGTAACCTGCACGAAGTCATAATCACGGTCGGCGGTAATGGTGATACGAATTTTTACGCGGTCGCCAACAGCCAGTTGTCCGTTGCCGCTTATTATCTCACGTGTGACCCTGATGCCAGACGCGGCATCGGTAACATCAGTTGAACGCTGCATGAACTGCGCATAGACAGCGCCCCAGCTCGTACCCTGTGATTTCTTGTCTGCAGTGAATGTCTTCATTTCATCACCAGTAATAGCTGCCTTCACATAACCCAATCCGGCTGTTGCCTTTGGGGTGTCGATAACACTACCGTTAACCCTCAGAGTGGAGAGCAAAGCATCGCTCACCAGTTTATTGGTACCGCCATTGAGAAATGCGTATACTGCATTCACACTGTTGATCGGAGTGTCCCAACTCTGAGTGCGTTTCTCTTGCAACAACCAGCGCTGCATCTCCTCTACTGTGCTCAAATCTTCGGGCTGTATAGTCTTGATGGCCTCTATTGCCATAACCTCTGTTGGTATGCGATAATCGAACCAGTTATAATAAGCCTTAGGCGTGTCAAAATATCGGCCCGTCTCCTCTTTATATACAGTATATTCGCGTATACTCTGCAAATATTCTTTTGCTTTCTGAGCATAACCGTTGCGGGCACATATCACAGCGGCCATGGCCTTGCCATAAATAGTAAACTCGGATGTACGTGCAGCAATATGCCTGACAAGATAATCACCATCATGAGAGAGTGCTGTCTTGCGCAGAGAACAGAGATAGAGATA
>OBMA010002596.1_pt1 | contig 10471 bp, 6 predicted proteins | sample 1539141 | NCBI WGS metagenome assembly OBMA01 (sample SAMEA3991484, study PRJEB22521) | metagenome | biome: anthropogenic terrestrial biome; feature: sewage plant; material: raw primary sludge | place: Sweden | collected 2012-09-26 | reverse complement strand
AAGCGTCCTTCAGGACTTCCATCGACTCGATATCGTTAGGGTTAACAAGTGCGAAGTTACTCATCACCACACCATCGACCACATAAAGAGGGTTGGATGACGCATTGATGGTAGCCACACCACGAATGATTACGCGCGGAGACTGGATACCCACCTGGTCTGAGTTAGAGAAAACGTTCACGCCGGCTGCCTTACCACGAAGGTTATCAAGCGCGCTGAAGTTCTGTGACTTCAACATATCCTCACCCTTAGCTACAGAGATAGAGCCCGTAACGTCTGACTTACGCATGGTACCGTAACCAACGACAACCACCTCATCAAGAGATTTTTTATCTTCAGAGAGATTAACGAGTACATTGGCACTGTTGCCTACGGTAACAGTCTTGGTAGAATAGCCAATATACGAAATTTGAAGTTTGTCTCCAGCCTGTGCCTGAACGGTGCACTGACCATCAACATTGGTAGCACTACCATTTTTGGTAGAAACAACCAGTACACTAGCACCGAGCACAGGGCTGTTGTTTTCATCAACCACCGTTACGGTCACATTTGTTTTCTGCTGAACAGCCTCAACGCCTGTCAGCCCTTTCAATCCTGTCCCTGCATTTGCCGGCAATGCAAAAGTTAGGGTACAGGCAGAAAGCAGCAAAAGTGAATGTTTCATCACCTTTGAGATTTTCTTTTCTTCTTTGATCATAGTACTTTAAAATTAGATTGATTTGAATAGATTGCGATACATAATGATAATTTTTTATTGACTGTTAAATGTCATAGGCATTAATATTATTATTTAATATTGTTGTTTGGTCTCGTTTAATATGATTACTCGATCGTTTTTCATTGGCAAAAGGCAACCCTTTCAATGATCTACCTTCCACAGCGATACTACTTAGAATTCACTGCATGCCACAGAATGAAATCTGAAATAACATGAGTATGTCATATAGAAGTATGTAACTGACTGCTAAGGTAAGAAAAAAGCCTTTTTGTACAAAGAAAAATAAAGAAAAACAAAAGAGTTTAAACGTTATTTAACAAAACGGCATTCTTTCAGACCGGAACTACGCCGTTTACCTATTAAATAAAACGAGAAAAGTGATAAAAGACACTTGCAGACTATCACAATGTCATATATACGTATAGATGAGAAAAGCTGGCGATTCCGCGTTGTTTTCTTTTCGATTGATTTGCGGTCGTTTTCTTCCACGCTATGGCTCCTATATAATAAGGTGTAAGCGGAAAGATGGGGGCATGGATATTTCCCCGAGCTGACAAGGTATATGGATATAACGCTCAACAACCCTCCGCATCACCATTAAACAAGGAATGAAAACATTGACTATCAGCATTCTGGAAAGCCACGATAACATCTACACTAAAAGCAAAACGTTGCGGGGAAAGCGTCTGTCGTCTACAGAAGAATACCAACAGGAGGCTGTAACTACCGGCACATTCCCCAATATAACAGCGTATTCTCCTTATTGGGTCTTCTTCACCAGCCGCAAGGCGTAAATCAAGACGACCACAAAGCCTATGAATGGAATAACAAACGGAATGACAAAATTATCCATACGGTCGGCAATCAAGCCCATGAGCAGGAAGCCGCAACCACCTACCGGCGTCATCATCAACAGAGAGGAGGCACTTTTAGTGAGACTGCCGAGGCCGTTCAGTGACAGCGCAAAGATGGTCGGGAACATGATTGCTTCAAACAAATAGTTAGCCAGCAGGCCGACAAGTGAAAACATTTCCATGTCGAGCAGCACAATGGTAATGCTTACCACTGTACCTATGGCACATATCAGCAACATCTGCTGCGCTTTCACAAAACGCATCACCCAACTTCCCGCAAAGCGGCCTACCATGAAGAAGGCCAAAGCACACGTGAGGACAATGGATGCCATATTGTCACTCATCCACCCTTGGTTCGAGACAAAATTGATAAAGTAACTATTGATGGATATCTCTGCTACCTCGTAAGCCAAAAGAGCGAAGAGGCCAAACACGAACATAGGATGGTGGGCAAAGAGTTCACCGATGTTTGCCAGACCGCTTGACTTCTTTTCACCGACAGCCGCCGTTTCCTTATCAGGGTCTTTCTGCTGGATTTCGGGTAAGTTCACTTTGGTAAAGACCACAGCGATACAAAGCACCAGAATGCCCAGCACCGTATAGGGAATGGCCACATTACCGCCATTACCAGAGCCACTGAAGAAGAACTGACCGACAACAAAGGTAGCGAAGAGACTTCCCAGCCCATTGAACGACTGCGAGAAATTCAGTCGACTGGTCGCCGTGGGCTTCGGGCCCAATTCCGTGATATAAGGATTGGCTGTCACCTCCAGAAATACCAGTCCACAACCAATAACGAAGAGTGCGCCCAGATATACATTAAACGACCCTGCCGAGGCTCCGGGAATAAACAGCAAGGCACCACAGCCAAAAAGCAGCAACCCCACGACTACCCCTTTTCTATAGCCAAAACGATTAATGAACAGGCCTGCAGGAATGGCCATGAAAAAATAGGCCAGATAAGTGGAGACCTGAATGAAGGCCGACTTGGTGATGGAGATATCCATCTCGTTCTGCAGATGCTTATTTAACACATCCAAGATAGCACGCGAAAATCCCCACAGAAAGAATAATGTGGTGACCAAAACAAAAGGCACAAGGTAGCGTTTCTCTGTCAGTTTGGTTGATTTATTTTCCATTTTTTGATAACAAAGAATATTCCTCCTCTTACCAAAAGAGGAGGAACACTCTGTGAATTTATTTTATAAAGAGTTATTTATCAGTCGGTTCAATCACCTTCCATATCAAAGCAGCCAGCGCTCCTCCGGCAAAAGGAGCAGCAATGAACACCCAAAGGTCGGCAAGAGCCTGACCTCCCTGAAACAAGGCGGGGCCGATGGAGCGGGCAGGATTCACAGACGTACCAGTATAGTGGATACCCACGAGATGAATCAGAATCAGTGACAAACCGATGGCCAGACCGGCAAAATTATTAGTTGCGCCATTCGTCTTAGCTGTTGCACCCAGTACAACGAGCACGAAGATGGTCGTGAGTACCAGCTCCACTAAGAATCCGTTCAACTGTCCGGCATTGCAGGTATTGGCTCCCGTAGTCGTTCCACCTGAAAAGCCGGGGCAGGTAGCCACGATTCCGAACAGAACAGCTGCGGCGAGGATAGCGCCGATAATCTGGAAGACAATGTAACCAGCAGCGTCTTTGCCACTCATACGACCGCTCAGGAACACGCCCAGCGTAATGGCCGGGTTGATATGGCAGCCACTGATACCCCCAATGGTGTAGGCCATGGCAATAACCGACAAGCCGAATGCTACGGCTGTGCCCACTACGGATGCGGTATCCGAACCGCAGTTAAGACTAACGGCAGCGCCGCAACCCATAAATGTAAGCACAAATGTACCCACCAATTCTGCTAAATACTTTTTCATATTATTCAAGTTTATAAAACACCTTTTCATATAAAAAAAGGACAAATCAACACATAAAAGGAACAGGAGCTTTGTTCTTTACTCCTCATCGTCGGCTCTATCTCTTCAGAAAACACACGCACGATAGGGCAAAGATAATAAAAGATGCGATAAGTGCCAAATATTTTCGTTGTTTTTAACCTTACGGGATAAAATGAACAGGAAAACATCCAACAGGGAACGGTATCATAAGAGTTGACCTGGAAGAAAAGCCAACATCCGGATCTTCGCCTGCCATCTTTTTGAGGATGGTTCCATATCATATCTTCTAAAAAGCAAAAACAAGCACCATTATCATCTTTTTTGCTTCTTTCTCAAGAATTTATTAGAATATTTTTGCAAATGAAATAAAAATTATATAGATTTGCAGCGAATACCAGATGAATTTACATTTTATTTCAAATTACTATCTTATCAAGAATAAAAAACAAAAGGAAGTGAAAGTAATCAAAAAAATACCATATTCATTAATTTTAAACTAACAGAAGATGAAAAAAAACATTATCTCTGCAGGCAGAAAACATCGACTTTTATCCGTCGCTGCTTTCTCGCTGTTTACGCTATGCGCTCCGGCCACCCTCTTTGCCAACAGCAACAGTATGGGGAACGCGAAAGAAAATTCCCAACAACAAAAAGCGACTACTGTCTCAGGAACCGTACGCGATGAAAAAGGTGACCCCATCATTGGCGCATCGGTAATGGTGGTTGGGACGACAACAGGACAGGTGACTGATGCCAACGGCCACTTCATGCTGTCCGTGAATCCGGGGGCAACCCTGCAGATTTCATATCTTGGCTACACCACCCGGAAAGTGAACGTCGGCAACAGAAGTGAAATCTCCGTTGTCATGGCCGAAAACAACCAGTCACTGAACGAGCTCGTCGTCATTGGCTATGGTGCTGCTACCAAGAAGAAAGACCTTTCAGCCTCTGTCGGCGTCATCAGCGACCCCGGCAAACTGGCCGTCCGTCCTGTCACCTCTACGGAGGCCATGATGCAAGGACAGATTCCGGGTGTCACGATACAATCTGACGGTGGCTCTCCCACGTCCACCCCTAACATCGTCATCCGTGGCCAGGGCTCACAAAACGGCGACAATGTGCTCTGGGTAGTAGACGGCGTCCCCGGCGCTCCGATTTCGTCACTGAACGACATCGAAAGCATCGTGGTACTCAAGGATGCTGCCTCTGCGGCCATCTACGGAGCCCAGTCGGGAGCCGGAGGCGTTGTGCTGGTAACCACCAAGAAGGCGAAAGCCGGACAGGTGTCGTTATCTTACGACGGCACATTCGGCATACGAAAGGCTTACAACCTTCCGAGAGGACTCACGGCAGAAGAGGAAATCCAGATGCGCACCATCTCTAGTGCTAACGCAGGGATATCTCTGGATGGGGCCTGGGATACGACGAAGAATCCATGGGGTGCCACAACACGCACCAACTGGATGGACGAAATATTCCACACAGCCTTCTATCAGCGCCACAACGTATCACTGAACAGTGGAACGGAGAACTTTGCCAACCGTGTTTCTTTCGCTTACGACAACGACCAGGGCGTTCTGATCGACACCTTCAACAAAAATTTCTCTCTCCATTACAACGGCAGATACCAGATTAACAAATGGGCCAGCATCACGGAAGACTTCACATGGAAGAACAACCAGAACCGCTCGGCCAACACCTCCAGTGCTTACTCCGGCAGCATTTTATCTGCTCTCTACATGCCCAGCAGCGCAACCGTCTACAGCGACTACACTGCCGGCGGATATGGCGGTACCACAACAGAAGATCCTGCCTACATTGCTAAGTACGGAGAATTTTCCGGTGCTTATGGCGATGCCATCAACCCTGTGCGCATACTGAAGGCTTACAACCTGTTCAACCGCACCAGCGACACCTGGACCACGACATCTCTGGAAATCGGCCACATCATTCCGGGCCTGAAGTTCGTCAGCCGCTTTACCTATAACTTGCTGTCCAATTACTACAAGTACTTCAATCCTATCCGCGACGAAGTCGGCAAGCCGAACTTAACCAACGCGCTGGAAGAGTCAAGCTACCGCGACGAGCGCTGGAAGACAGAGAACACACTGACTTACGACAACACGTTCGGCAAGCATACCGTGAGCGGTTTGCTGTCTACCACAGCCGACCATTACAAGGGACTGGGCATGAACGTGAACGGCAGCGACCTCAGTGATGAGTCTGAATACCTTCAGTATCTGGCTTATGCCGGCACTACCACACCGAGCGACTACATGGACGGTCCCGACGCCAACGTTTCTCTGATTGCCCGCGCCGCTTACTCTTATGACGACCGCTACTTCGTCACCGCCTCTTGGCGGCGTGACTATGCAGGCCGTCTGCCGAAGAACAACAACTATGGAGACTTCCCCGCCGTCACCGCAGCATGGAAGATTTCCAACGAAGCCTTCTTCCCGAAGAACAACACCATAAACCTGATGAAGCTGCGTCTCTCTTGGGGTCGCGTAGGCAATCTGGGCTCTATCGGCTACAACTATAAGTCAGCTCTGCTGAGCAGAAGAACGCTGAGCGAAAAAGCCCTGTACGGCGTAAGCGGTACACTATGGGGCAACGAGGTATGGAACTCTACAGCCCTGAACAACGCCCTCACCTGGGAAACCTCAAGGCAGTTTGACCTCGGCCTCGACATGAGCATGTTCAAAAACCGGCTGGATCTTTCTGTCGACTGGTTCGAGAAGAGTACCTACAATTTGATTCAGACACAGACCATGTACTGGCCGAGCACCATCGGTGTAGACGCCATGCTTGTCAACCAGGGTGAGGTACGCAACCGTGGTATTGAATTGCTGGCTACCTGGAAAGACAAAATCAATAACGACATGTCCTATTATGTGACAGGCAACGTGGCTTGGCTCAAAAACTGGGTGAAGAACACCGGTGTCAAAGACAGCGACGGCAAAGCAGGTGTCTGGACAGGCGGCGGCGACTGGCGAATGATACCTTATATCTATCAAACTATGCAGGGACAGCCTCTGAACTCCTTCTACCTCATCAAATACATGGGCATCTTCCAAAGCGACGCCGAGGCAAAAGCCTACGTCAGTAGTAACGGTACTGTCATTCAGCCCAATGCCAAGGCCGGCGACCTGAAATTCGAGGACTACAACAAGGATGGAAAGATTACCGATGCCGACCGCCAGTACTGCGGCAACGCCACGCCGAAATGGACCTACGCCCTCTCCGGCGGCTTCACTTGGAAAGACCTTTCTGTTAGCGCCATGCTGCAGGGAGTAGGCAAGGCTCAGGCCATGAACATCGTCAAGAGCATGACGCTGAGCGATGTGGAAGGCAACTTCAACCGTTCGAGCGAGATTCTCAACGCATGGAGCACGACGAACACCAGTTCTACCATTCCAATTCTGTCAAGAAGCGACAACAACGGCAACTTCTCCACTGCTTCGACATGGTTCCTGGAGAGCGCTTCTTATCTGCGTCTGAAGAATATCACCATCACTTACGACCTGACCAGTCTGATTCGCAAGTGTCAGCATCTGACAGACCGCAGCAGCAGTCTGGCTATCTTCTTCAGCGGCGACAACCTCTTCACCATTACTCCTTACTCCGGCATCGATCCTGAGTGCGGCGGCTACGACACGATGACGTATCCTGTATCGAGGACTTTCTCTTTCGGTGTGAAACTTACCTATTAATTATGAGAACTTTAATATCATTAAGAATTATGAATAAGATACATATATTTGCATTAGCAATTGGAACGACACTGGCATTCTCCTCATGCAGCGACTTCTTAGACGTGCAGCCGGGTGGCAACCCCACGACGACAACTTACTTCTCGAACGACAAGCAGTCTATCGACGCTGTCGACGCTCTGTACCAGCCTCTCGTGGAGGAATCTTTGTTCGGCCGTGAGATATTCTGGGAGCAAGGCGGGGCCTGCGATATCGTATGGGGCCGCACCCGCAGTTATCCCACGCTGGCTACGCTCGCCTATACCGGTGATGAAAGTCCGCTACGTGGCACCTTCAGCCAGTTCTATACACTGATGGCCCGCAGCAACTTCATCATCAAGAACCTTCTCGACAAGCAGAAATCAACCACGCTTACCGCTATAGAGAAACGCTCGCTGGGCGAAGCTTACTTCATGCGCGGCTTCAGCCACTTCTGGATTGCCCATCGCTATGGAACTGCCGACCAGGGTGTGCCTTTCGTCCGCTGGGAAGACTACAACGACAACTACAACTACGAGATGCCTCCTCAACAGGCTTCCGTTGTCGACAACTACAAGTATATCATCGACGACATGGACAATGCCATCAAGTATCTGCCGAAGTTCGAAGAGTATGGTGACGCCGACAAGGGCCGTGCCCACCAGGCTGCCGCCGTTGCTCTGAAGGCAAAGACTTATGCTTACTGGGCTACATGGGACGAAAGTCAATGGAAGAATGTCATCACACAAGTCGACTTATTACAGAACACCTATAACCGCGCCTTGGCTCCCTCACTCGACACCGTCTTCTCTGCCGATTACGCCAACTTCTGGAACAGCGAGTATATCTTTGCTATTGCCTGCGACGGCGGTACCAAAGGTGGCGGCTCCGAGTTTCCCGGCGTCATCCTCGACAACGGCGGATGGGGCAAATACAACGGATGGGGGCAGAACAAGCCTTCTTATGACATCTACGAAGAGATGCTCAAAGACGGTGAAAGCAATGCCCGCATGAAGAGAAGTCTCTTGAAATACGGTGACGAGTTCCAGTATTTTGGCGAGACCATGCGTTTCTATTCTACCCGCGACATCGAGTCCGGCTTCATGATCAACAAGTACATGGAACCGTTCGGATACAAAGACGCTACCACAGCCTACGTGAATCCTAACGGCGACTGGCCTACCGCCCGCGTCAATCTGCCGCTGATGCGCTATGCCGAGATGCTGCTCTTCCGTGCCGAAGCCTACCTGATGATTGGTGGTACCGACAATGCTGTCAAGGCAACGGCCGACATCAAAACCATTCGCGACCGTTCTAACCTGCCTCCACTCAGCGGAACCGCTACCATGAAGGACCTCTACCATGAGCGCCGGTGCGAGCTGGCCTTCGAGTTCACCGACCATCTCTTCGACCTGAAACGCTGGGCCCGTTCTTCCAATGCCGAGATCAAGGCTCTTGCCCTCGCCGAGCTGAACGCGCATCCACGTGTCCGCCATTACACCGATCGCAGCAATCCGGACTCTCCGTGCACCGTTGGTGACTATGAGGATTACAAGTCAAAGAACGCCTATCAGGATTACATGATGGTATTTCCATATCCTTCCGAGCAGATAACCAAGTACGGAGGACAACTGAAGCAGAATGCCGGCTACAAATAAACGACCAGCATAAGCCTTAAAGACTGAGGTCATTGCTCCCGTGACGGGAAGCAGTGACCTCTTCTTTCTGTGGCCGTTCCCTATCCCGCCGATGCCGTATCAACTGCCGAGACGACTGTCCTCATCTTCTAAGACGACCTCTTTCAATGCGTGAAACAGGCAGAACGGAAAAGTCGGCTCCTACCCTTCTGCGCCAGCGAACGCACCGACGAATGACACACAAGCTACTGCCACGGGATTCCGTATATATTAAAAAAAGACTAAATGTTATAGTCGGAGCGTATAGTATCAATAAAAAATCGTAACTTTGTAAAGTTACTAACAAAAGTTATATCAAAATGAAAAAGACAAGATTACTATCTTTTGCAGCAATGTTTTCCCTTTGTCTATCTATTGTTGCACAGAATCCAAATCCGCAAACTTACGTATTAGAGCATCCTTATACTGTCGAGAAGATTACCCCTCCCAAGGGACACAAGGTAAAGAACGTCATCCTGATGATTGGCGACGGCATGAGTCTTATGGACGTCTATTCCGCCTGGACGGCAAACCGGGGCAACCTGTGGCTACAGAACGCGCAGTACACCGGTCTGTCTGAGACTTACTGCACCAACAAACTCATCACCGATTCCGGTGCCGGCGGCACCGCTCTGGCCACAGGCCACAAGACCAACTATCATTCCGTGGGCTTAGACCCAGAGGGGAAACCGCTGAAATCGCTGTGTACACTGGCCAAAGAGAATGGCCGCGATGCCGGCATAGCTGTCACCTGCCGGCTCTGGGACGCCACGCCGGCCGACTTCTGCTGCCATAACATCGACCGCGACAAGGAACAGGCCGTCACTGCCGACTATGTAAACTGCGGCATCGACTATGCTTTCGGCGGCGGTTCCAAATATTTCAACCAGCGCGACGACGGCCGCAACCTGTTCAAGGAACTGGAAGACAAAGGTTATCACATCTCCCACACCTGGGAAGATCTGGCCAACTTCAAGTCAGGAAAAGTGTTTGCCGTACCTTACGAGGTTGACACCCCTGTGCCTGCTGAGCGTGGCGACCTGCTCGCAAGGGCCTCCATGAAGGGCATCGACCTGATGAATCAGAACAAGAAAGGCTTCTTCATGATGATAGAAGGCTCGCAACTAGACGACTACGGACACTACAACGACCTCAACATGCTCATGCAGGAACTGATGGACTTTGACCGTACGGTAGGCAAGGTAATGAAATGGGCGGCACAGGATGGCGAGACCCTCGTCGTCGTCACGGCCGACCACGAGACCGGCGGACTCACCCTCGTCGACGGCGACCTGCAGAAAGGACAGATCGTAGGCAAGTTCTCCACCAACGAGCACTCTGGGGTCATGGTTCCCATCTATGCCTTCGGCCCTGGCTCCGAGAACTTCACGGGCCTCATGAACAACACCGATATTTTCTGGAAGATTAAGAAACTCATGAAATTATAAGTTATGAAACGCATCCTTTGTTGCCTTTCGGTTCTCGCGCTGTCCCTGGGCAGCCTGACGGCACAGAACCTAATACCGTCTGGCTCTCCCTTATACAAGTTGCCTTACAAGAACACCTACGTGATGCAGACCCTCG
>OBMA010002595.1_pt1 | contig 10471 bp, 15 predicted proteins | sample 1539141 | NCBI WGS metagenome assembly OBMA01 (sample SAMEA3991484, study PRJEB22521) | metagenome | biome: anthropogenic terrestrial biome; feature: sewage plant; material: raw primary sludge | place: Sweden | collected 2012-09-26 | reverse complement strand
GCAGCGGGTTTTGATCCCGCCATCCGTTGGTTCGAATCCAGCCGCCCCTGCCATTTCTCTTTGTTCGTCAGGCTTGTTTTATATCGGTATTTGATCAATCATATTGACAAAATCATATAAAACCATTAAAGTTCTGCCGCATTAGGGGCGTCGCCAAGTGGTAAGGCAGCGGGTTTTGATCCCGCCATCCGTTGGTTCGAATCCAGCCGCCCCTGCCATATAATAGATTATTCTTTAAACTACCCGTTGGGGAAATTTTTAGTTTCCTCTTTGCGCTTGGGTGAGGTGTTGTTTCGCTTAACCTCTATGAGGAAGAGTTATAGATTTTCCATACTTGAATCAAGCGTTGTTTCACTTGATTTCATTTTGAAGAATTATAAATTTTTCCTTTATATTTTGGCAAAGCGTTGCTTCACGTAATCCTCTTTAGAAAAATCATAGATTTTTCACTTGCGCTCGGGTGAAGCGTTGCTTCACGTAATCCTCGCTCAGGTGCTTCATGCCCAATCTCGTCGTTTTTAGTGGAAGTGCTCATCCACAGTTCGCCCAAAAAGTCGTAAGCCATTTGCATATCCCTCTGGGTGCCGCTGCTGTAAGCAAGTTCTCTGATGGTGAAATTTCAGTTGAAATCACTGAAAATGTACGTGGTAAAGACGTATTCATCGTTCAGTCCACTTGTGCCCCAACCAATGATAACCTGATGGAAATCCTGGTAATGGCAGATGCTTTGCGTCGCGCAAGTGCTGGTCGCATCACCGCTGTCATCCCTTACTTCGGTTATGCACGCCAAGACCGTCGTCCACGTTCTGCTCGTGTGCCAATTACCGCCAAGGTTGTTGCAGACATGCTGACCACTGTGGGAATTGACCGCGTGGTTATGATTGACCTGCATGCAGACCAGATTCAGGGTTTCTTCGATATTCCAGTGGACAACATCTACGGTACACCAGCGTTATTGGCTGACCTGCGTCAGCAACAACATGACAACCTCATGGTGGTTTCACCTGACGTGGGTGGCGTTGTTCGTGCCCGTGCTGTTGCAAAGCAATTGGGTGACATCGACCTGGCTATCATTGACAAACGCCGTCAAAAAGCCAATGAATCTCAAGTGATGCATTTGATCGGTGACGTCAAAGACCGTGACTGTGTCATTGTCGATGATATGGTGGATACCGCTGGTACGCTTTGCAAGGCGGCTGATGCACTGAAACAGTTTGGTGCCCGCCGTGTGATTGCCTATGCAACCCACCCTGTTCTATCTGGCAAGGCACTTGATAACCTGCGCAACTCTGTGATTGATGAACTTGTGGTAACTGACACCATTCCTCTTTCAGATGAAGCATTAACCTTAGGTAAAGTTCGCCAGGTTTCCGTTGCCAGCATGGTTGCTGAAACAATTCGTCGTATTAATAACGAAGAATCTATTAGCGCAATGTTCGATAGTTATCTATAATACCCCAGCTTTTTTCAAGCCCTGCCTTATGGCGGGGTTTTCTATCACTAAACTGGTCGCAAGTTTAGTTTCTTAAATCTCAATGAGGATATGCCCATGGCAAACTTCGTATTAAATGCTCAAGCACGTGAAGCTGCTCAACAAGGGAAAGGTGCGAGCCGCCGCCTTCGTCACGCAGCGCAAATTCCAGCGATTATCTATGGTGGTAGTGCTGAGCCTGTAACTGTTACTTTAGAGCTTCGTGAAATCGTTAAAGCTTTAGAAAGCAATGCTTTCTTTGAAGAAGTAATCGAAATCAAAATCGGTGACAAAGTTGAAAATGTTAAAATCCAGGCATTGCAACGTCACCCAGCTAAAAACACTCCAATGCACGCTGACTTCAAACGCGCATAAGTGTTAAAGGCTTAAATTAGTGTCAAGTATTTCGCTAATTGTTGGTTTGGGCAATCCTGGAAAGGAATATGCCCAAACCCGCCATAATGCAGGTTTCTGGTTTGTTGAACAGCTTGCAGACCGTTATGGCATCAATTTAAAAGCTGATCCCAAGTTTCATGGATATAGTGGTCGTGGCCAAGTTGAGGGCCATGATGTACGTTTGCTCCTCCCTACCACCTTTATGAACCGTTCTGGTCAAAGTGTTGCCCCTTTCGCCAAATTCTATCAAGTTGCACCTGAGTCAATCTTAATTGCCCATGATGAACTGGATATGGACCCTGGCGTGATTCGCTTGAAAACAGGTGGCGGACACGGCGGACATAATGGTCTCCGTGATATCGTTCCCCATATGGGTCCCAATTTCCATCGTTTACGCATTGGAATTGGACATCCTGGTTCAAAAGAACGTGTTTCTGGTCATGTGCTTGGCAAAGCTCCCAGCAGTGAACAAGATTTAATGGATGCCGCAATAGCCCATGCCTTATCACAAGTCAAAATGCTTGTGAGTGGACAGGTTCCACAGGCCATGAATCAAATTAATGCATACAAACCCGCTTAAACTTAAACTGAAATTGTTGATCAATCACGCTTGCCATATTGCAGTTTTAGGCGCAAAATGCGCATCAAACCGCCTATAGCCTGCGGAAACGTGACAAGTCAACCATAAGATATCCGTCTTAGGTCTTACTCAGGAGACGCTAGCCATGCTATCTCGTTTATTAAAATGTAAAATTCACCGCGCGGTTGTGACACATGCGGAACTTCATTATGAAGGTTCCTGTGCAATTGATGGTGTGTTAATGGACTTAGCAGGGATTCGTGAATACGAAGAAATCCACGTATGGAACGTAACCAACGGCAAACGCTTCACAACCTACGCAATTCGTGGTGAAGATGATTCAGGCATTATTTCAGTAAATGGTGGTGCAGCCCATCAGGCTGATGTTGGTGACTTAGTGATTATTGCAACTTTTGGTGATTTCACCGAAGTCGAGGCAAACCTGCACAAACCTCGTTTGGTCTATGCAAACCCAGACAATACAGTGAACCACACAGCAAACTGTATTCCTGTACAAATTGCATAAGCAGAAAACATCACGATTCCTAAAAGCCAGTTTAAAAATAAACTGGCTTTTTTCATGCTATGAGAACATAACAAAATATCTAAAATTAATGCATTATTTTTACGCAACCCAACTTGTAAAGTATGTTGCAGTATTACTTTATTAAATATAGCTGAATACTTAATTTATCATCACACCTAAAACAGAGGTGGTCCAAAGGTCCAGTCCAGATCAACCTCATCTGCTAAGAGTTGACCCAGTTTTTTTAAAGCATAACGAATTGAACGATGAATCTCCGCTTTCGGGTCAGTTAATGTTCCATCCAAATCTATCAGAATATTTTTGATCGTCATTCGTGCAATCTCTTAAAGCCTTACAACACAGTATCGAGAGTTTCTCAAAACTCCCCTATACTAGCCTAAATGACAACATAAAAGGAAATTGCAGTGCGTCCAACCGTACTTTGTTTTTCAGGTTTAGACCCATCGGGTGGTGCAGGTTTACAGGCAGATATTGAAGCGATTGGGCAGAGTGGTGCGCATGCAGCGATTGCCTGTACTGCCCTTACCATTCAAAACTCGCAACAAGTGTTTGGCTTTGAAGCCACCTCAAAAGAATTATTGCTTGCACAAGCCAATGCTGTGGTGGGTGATTTACCGATTAAATGTGTTAAATCTGGGATGCTCGGTACAACTGACAATATTGCTGCTCTGGCTGAGTTTCTACATGAACATCCTGATTATTTATATGTGCTTGATCCTGTACTTGTCGCCAATAGTGGCGGTTCTTTGGGTGATCAGGCAACATTGGTCAAAGCCTTTGTTGAGTTAATCCCTTTGGCAACAGTGATCACACCAAATACCGTTGAGTTAAGGGCTTTAACGGGCATGGATGATATTGAACAAGCCACTCAAAAATTATTTAAGATGGGCGCAAAAGCTGTACTAGTGAAAGGTGGACATGAAGATACGCCTGATCATATTCGTAATGTACTTTATGCTGACTGCAAAATGATTGCTGAAAGTATTTGTCCTCGTTTAGAAGGACAATATCATGGTTCAGGTTGTTCATTGGCGAGCTTTATTGCAGGTCGTTTGGCTTTGGGAGATTCCCTTAAAATTGCAGTGCAACATGCAGAAACATGGTTATTTGGTGTTTTGAAAAATGCGGAATCGCCTGTGGTGAATGGTCAAAAGATTCCGAAGCGGTTTTAAATTATTTTCAAATTGATAAATTGTCTAGCATTTATTAAATAAAAAAGGCGCTTATGCGCCTTTTTTACAATTCACAAATTACTGTGGAATACGCAACACCTGACCAGGAAAAATGTCATCGACATTTTTTAACAAAGGTCGGTTGGCTTCAAAAATTTTATTGTACTGGTTTGGATCACCATAATATTCTTTTGAAATCTTGGATAAATTGTCCCCAGACTTCACGGTATAGAATTTACTTTCAGGTTCAGGTACTTCAACAGTCATCTGGTCATCGACCTGTGCCACATGGTCAACATTTCCAACCGCAAGGACAATCTTTTCCTTATCAGCCTGACTCTTCACCCGCCCCTTAATTGTTGCCAGATCAGTCGTACCATTATAGCTAACAGACAAGCCTTCAACACCTAAGCCTAAACTTTTAATCAAGCCTAATAGTTTGTTGGCAATTTGCTGCGCTGAGGGTTCAGCGGGTGTTGCTGGCGCAGGTTGGGGTTCTGCTGGAGCCGTATTTTTCTTACCAATACCTTTAACAAAATCAAAAAGACCCATTGTTATTACCTCTATCATTATTTATGCATGCAAGGTCAAAATAGACCTATTTCTAGTTATACCGAAAATTTTTCGCTTTCAGGTTTCAATTTAAAGTGGTCTTGTAAATCTATGTATATTTTAAAGTTGGTCGCAAAAAAGCCACCTTATGGTGACTTTCGATCAACTTAAAGCATGATGCAATTTAGGCATTTTCTCCCACAATATTCGCCATATAATCAATTGCGGATTGAACTGTGATAATTTTCTCTGCCGCTTCATATGGAATTTGAATACCAAACTCTCCTTCAAGAGCCATAATAAGTTCAACCACACCCAATGAATCGGCCCCTAAATCATCTGTAAAAGTTGCATGAGGCTTAACCTCCTGCTCATCTACATTAAATTGCTCAATGATGATTTCTTTAATACGTTTTGCTATATCCATAAAATTTCCCTTTATTTTTTATGATTTAATTCGTTATTTTAAATCGCATAAATTTTATACACTTAAATCGTTTTTTTCATATTCAAACTTTATTTTTCTTGTAAAAATATGTGTATATTCTATCCAGCGAAAAGTTAGGCTCATAAAAAAGCCACCTTGCGGTGGCTTTCGATCATGCAGAATGATTAACCAAGTTTCTTGGTTACATAATCAATTGCAGATTGAACTGTTGTAATTTCATTAGAATCTTCATCTGGAATGGTGATGTCAAAATCATTTTCGAAAGACATTACAAGTTCAACCAAATCTAAAGAGTCAGCACCTAAGTCATCCATGAAAGATGCTTCGTTTTTAATCTCTTCGGCACGCATACCTAATTGTTCAGCTACAGCTTGTTTGATGCGTTGTTCGATATCGCTCACAGGAATTCTCCTCATTGCTTGTGGCGTTTTAATTTGCCACTAGTTTAATTGAATATAAAAATTTTTAAAAGTTTATACATCGCCAGTTAGGCCATGTATAAACCACCATTTACGTGTAAAACTGTACCAGTAATGTAACTAGCCTTGTCGCTGGCAAGGAAACTCACGGCATTCGCAATATCTTGTGGTTCACCCAGACGATTTAAAGCTACTTGATCACTCATCTTTTTACGAACATCTTCGCTTAACTGATCAGTCATTTCTGTTGCAATAAAACCAGGTGCCACACTGTTGACCGTAATCTGGCGACTGCCCATCTCCTTGGCTAGGCTACGGCTGAATGCCTCAATGCCTGCTTTTGCTGCCGAGTAGTTGGCTTGTCCAGAGTTGGCAAAGTGTGCAACCACTGAACTAATATTAATAATGCGACCAAAACGTGCCTTGGTCATACCTTTCAATACGCGCTTAGACAAGCGATATACAGCTTTTAGGTGAATGTTGAGAATGTCATCCCAATCATCTTCAGACATACGAAGTAGCAAATTATCTTTGGTAATGCCTGCATTGTTGACCAATACCAACACTGAACCATATTTTTGCTCGATGTCTGAAACCAGCGCATCAATGGCCTCACCGTTACGGACATCAAGCACAGCACCTGTTCCGTTTTCAGCAAAGCTTTCTGTCAGTTTTTGTGCGCCTGATTCAGAGGTCGCAGTTCCAACCACAAAAAAACCGTCTTGAATGAGTTGCTGTGCAATTGCTGCGCCAATTCCTCGGCTTGCTCCTGTCACCAACGCAATCTTTCGTTGTTGTGTCATGCAATTTTTCCTTCTGCCACCAAGATCGCGCTTAGGGCATCTTCCATACGTGCTTTGCTATCAATTGCAAATGCTTTTTCTATGTTCGGTAATCGCTTAGCAAGATTGCTGAGCACCGTACCTGGCCCACATTCAACCACATACTGGATACCTTGATCCTGTAGATATTGCATGCTACGTGTCCATTGCACTGACTGGTACAACTGGGCAGTGAGCGCCTGACGTAACTGGGCAACATCCGTTGCGATTTCCGCGTTGACATTTTGTATTACAGGAATGCGGGGTAGCTCAATGGCAGTTTGTTCCAAAGCTTCAGCAAACTTTTCTGCTGCTGGTTTCATCAAGGTACAATGTGATGGTACAGAAACAGGCAATGCAATCGCTTTACCTGATTGCTCTTTTGCTTCAGCCATGACTTGCTGAACCAAAGCTGTACTGCCTGCAATCACCACCTGACCTTGCGCATTATAATTCGCCGCTTCAACTGAACCTTGGCCTACCGCAGATGCATTCGCTTTTTGGCAAAGCTCGATCACTTTGTCATCGGTTAAACCAAGAATTGCCGCCATTGCCCCCTCACCTTGAGGAACTGCACTCTGCATCAATTTACCGCGTAAATTGACCAGTTTCACCGCATCGGCAAGGGTCATGGCTTCTGCTGCAACAAGCGCACTATATTCTCCCAAAGAATGTCCAGCAAGGAATTTTGGTGCAACACCACCCAGTTCCAGCCAGACACGCCATAAGGCAATGCTGGCAGTGAGCAATACAGGCTGGGTATTTTCCGTTTGATCCAGCCCCTCACCACTTTGGGCAATCTGCCAAAGGTCAAAGTCAACTGCTTCTGAAGCTTCTGTGAATGTATCTTTAACGACACTAAACTGCTCTGCGAGTTCAGCCAGCATCCCTACTTTTTGTGAACCCTGACCAGGAAAAACAAATGCTGTTTTTGTTGCTTGAGCAGCCTGCTCAAGTCGCTTAGTCGACATATAAAAATCCTTAAAATGGTCTATCGCCAGTTTTATCAACACTCATGATTCTACATGAGAATGACAACAGACTCTTTTCCGATGCGGCAATTTACCATTGATTAAATCGTTTTTTAATTGCGAAAAACAACAAAAAAGGGAGCTTTCGCTCCCATTTTTTTATACTTTAAGCTAACGCTTAATGCATATAACTCAATTATTCAGCATCAGCTGCTTTAGCGAATAATTGACGACCACGGTAAATACCGTCTTTAGTCACGTGGTGACGACGATGAGTTTCACCAGTAGTTTGGTCTACAGATAATGCATTCTCGGTTAAAGCGTCATGTGAACGGCGCATGTCACGGCGAGAGCGACTTTTACGGTTTTGCTGAACGGCCATGATGGCTCCTTACAAAGATCGAAAAATGGATCAGAACAAATTCAGTTGTCTTAACTCAACATGATAACACAAATTGTGTTATGAGTTAAGTTTGCCTTTCAAACTTGCCAAAACATCAAACGGGTTATCCCGCTTTTCTTCGACAACGTTCTGAACGACAGGTTGATGTTTATGCTCACAAACATCATGTTTGGGAGACAAAGGCATCAACAATAACAATTCATCTTCTAGCAATGCGAATAAATCAATCGAAGCAGGTGTATCAATACTCCCTTTTTTCGACGATTCACTTTCACCTAAAACGATGAAATCAGCATCCTCATCCAATCGCTCTATCAGTGACTCATCATCAATTAAAGCTAAATGAAATTCTGAGACTAATTCAATTTCAACAGATCCCAAACAACGTTGGCATTCCATTGGAACTTTAGTATCAATATGTCCATCTAACCATACAATGCGATGATAGGCATCGATTGATAGCTTACAGTCTATGTTGATCAATTGATCATCAATTGAACCAACAGCTTCTCGAGCAATACGAGCAAAGCGAGACAATGGCAGTGTTCCTGACCATGTATAGCCCTGTTCAGCCCATTTAAATGGCTCGATTTGGCTTGGAAAAGTATTTGCTGACATAATTAAGGCGGCAATTCTACAAATTCATCGGTACTCTGTCAAAGATTAAGATACAATTTTGCACTTCTTTAGACAGAACTCGTGGTAACACAGCAATGCATCTGTTGCAGCCGCAACTTGAAGTAACAACTTCATCACTTGTTAGCCCCCATTCAATCACTGCTCCTATGTTAACACCAGATCAAGTGCAACGCTCATCTTGGCAAACGTTAACAACAGAACCAGAACAGGTTGATTGGCTTATTTTACACTTTAATCACTGGTTTTCCCACCATAATGTCACGCTTGTTAAAGGTGATTTTGAACCAGAATATTTCCCAGCCATAAATCAACAGCCTGCAAAAATCCAATTTGCACATGGTTTCTTTAACAGTGCCTTACATGAAATTAGTCATTGGAGTATTTCAGGTGAAAAACGTCGCCTTTTACCTGATTTAGGTTATTGGTATGCACCCGATGGTCGTACTGCAGAACAGCAAGCTTTATTTGAACAAGTTGAAATTAAGCCTCAAGCCATTGAATGGTTATTTGCAACAGCCTTTGGTCGAAAGTTTCGTGTCTCTTTAGATAATCTAACGGGTGATAGCGGCAATGGGACACAATTTAAAGATCATGTTTTTGCTCAAGTACAACGTTATTTTTCAGGTGAAGCCACTTTGCCACGAGATGCTGCACTTTTTATTCACTATATCTGTGTTTGTACCCGTAATGGCTTACCATTACAACTAAATGAATTTAAACGTGAATTACTTGATTGAATGACAAAATTAACACATCTAGGACTTGCATCTTTACTAGAACAAGTTTCATACTTAATTCAGCCATAAAGATCAGGGAGTTACAATAATAATGTTACATTTACATATTCATCCTGAAAATCCACAGGCTCGCTTAATCACACAAGCCGTTGAACGTATTCGTGCGGGTGATGTGGTGGTTTATCCAACTGATGCAGCCTATGCGATTGGTTGTCAGATTGGGAATAAAAGTGCGATGGAGCGAATAGCTCAAATTCGTGGCTTAGGTCCTAAACATCAATATGCAATTATGTGTTGTGATTTATCTGATATTGCAACTTATGCAAAAGTTGATAATGCGATGTATAGATTGTTAAAAGCCAATACCCCTGCTATTACCACATTTATTTTACCTGCTACCAGTGAAGTGCCAAAACGCTTAATGCACCCAAAGAAAAAAACCATTGGTCTGCGTATTCCAAGTAATCCTGTTGCACAAGCTTTATTACAAGAACTTGGTGAACCGTTACTCACCAGTACATTGATCTTGCCTGATCAAAAAGATCCGCTTGATGATCCTTATGATATTGAAAACCAACTAGGTAAACGTATTGATGTGTTTATTGACAGCGGCTTTGGCACCTTATCCACCACCAGTATTGTTGATTTATCGGGAGAAAATCCTGTGATTGTTCGCCGTGGCGTTGGCGATGTCAGTGCTTTTGAATAAGCACTGATCCTTATTCAATCAAAAAATCAGACAACTTCTGTTTCTGAATACCCTGCCAATCAAAATTGTCTGGGTTTAACCATTGCTGATAAGCATTTTTTAATTCCGACCACTCATCATCAACAATCGAAAACCATGCAGTATTTCGATTTCGTCCTTTTATGATCCGATCTTGGCGAAATACGCCTTCATACTGAAAACCAAACCGTAAAGCTGCCGCCTTTGACGGTTCATTACAGTCATCACACTTCCATTCAACACGTCTAAAACCATGTGCAAAACATTGTTCTAGCAGTAAGAAAATTGTTTCAGTTGACGCCTTTGATTTTTTCATTTTATGTGAAAAATAAACATTACCAATCTCAATCACGCCATGCCCAAGCCTCGGATTTAACAATGCAACCCAACCTTGTATCTCTTCAGCAACTTGAATTAGAAAATGAGTGGAATCTTTAAAGCCGAATAAGTTGTCTAATGAATCTTTTAAACTATGTTGGCTATGTGGGGCAGAATATGGCAGATAAGTCCAGCATTGTTCATCGGGTTCTGTGGATACCGCTTCCCATAACTGCCCTGCCGCCTGATCTGTTATGCCATCAGCTACAT
>OBMA010002594.1_pt1 | contig 10477 bp, 6 predicted proteins | sample 1539141 | NCBI WGS metagenome assembly OBMA01 (sample SAMEA3991484, study PRJEB22521) | metagenome | biome: anthropogenic terrestrial biome; feature: sewage plant; material: raw primary sludge | place: Sweden | collected 2012-09-26 | reverse complement strand
CTTGATACGCCCCACTGCAGTAGACTCTGCTTCAACTTACGGTAGCACCAACACATCTTACAGCACATTTACACCTGCTATACTCAACATGGGTGCTGAATATACTTTCCTGAATAAAAAAATAAGTGTAGGTTTACTATCCCGCTCACAATTCTTCAAAAATACGATCAGTGAGGAAATTACTCTATCGGTCAACGCCCGACCTACCGAGCGTTTCAACACCTCTCTCAGTACCTCATTTTTCGAAGGGCGTCTTGGTTCAGTAGGAGTAGGGGTGGGCTTGCGAACCGGGTTTATTCACTGGACGCTTGCGGCTGATTATATTCCCTTTCAACTATCTACTTATCAGGGAACTCCTATTCCCTATAATACCAAAACGTTTAACATTGCTTTAGGAGTCAATCTTGTTTTTGACAAGATTGTGCCAGCGTTCGGACTTCATAAAAAAAGTGCTAATAAGGCTTGCAATTGCCTTTAGCAAATCAAAAGTTACTTATTGTTTTTATAATGGTTGTTAGCAGTGTTTTGTATTGATTGCAAGACGTATTGATGCATAAATTTCTCGCATATTAAAATGTTGCGATTTGCAAATCTCGAAATTCACTTCCATTAGCCGGTACTGTTAAAGTGTTAGGCTATTTTGCACAGAATCAGTTGTGATTTTTGTAGATTCAATTCAATCTATTTTTACATATTTTGTGCAATTGAGGTCATTTAATGAATAAAATTTACTATTTTTGTGTTATTGATTGAATATGTTTAGGAATTTTGTCTAATGTAAAAAAAACGAATTATGAAAAACAAGTCTCTTTTTAAGACCTTATCCATGCTTTGGATATGTTCCATGATTTTTACTGCTTGTATGTCTGATGTTGAACTGTCGAATGTTTCGAAAGAAATATTGATAGATGAATCACTTGTTGTTCCAATTGGTGTGGATACAATTAAGATAAAGGAATTGCTGCAAAAACTGTCTACAGATAATCAGGTTACTACTGATCCTGCAGGGCAGGGAACTGAAATCTATTTTGAAAAGGAAGAAAATTATGATTATGATTTCAGGGATATTAGGTTGTTAGATAATAGTAGTCCGACAGGTGTTTCATTACAGCCTTCACCCGGTGGTTCGGTTTCTGTGCCGGCAAATTCAACAATACCCAGTGTGAATTTATCCACATCGTTTAATTTAGGTTTAAATTCCGATGTGACAAATGAACGAGTAGATAAAATACTTGTAACTAAAGCAACTTTAAATCTTGGCTTAAACTTTACAAGTTTAAATCTACTGCCGTCCAATATGACGGTTACTTTGACTTTCCCAACCGATAGAGTTACCCTGGCAAATGGAGCAAGTTCAGTGTCATTTGTACCAACCGGATTAGATTCATACGTTGATATTTTGAATTTTACGGTAAATATGCCAGCTAATGCAACTTCAATACCCGTAAATATAAAGATTGATGCCAAAAATGGAAATACTGCTCAAACGATTAGCCCGGCATCTACCATTAATGCTACACTTAAATTTACTCAGTTCAATTTTAGTGTTGTATATGGCTTTTTTAAACCGGCGGTGATTGTTTCAAAAACAGAACAAATTCCGTTGGATGTTTCTTCGTATTTACCTGACGCATTCTTGAAGTTTGCCAATCCTCAGGCTACTATTACTGCTAAAACCAATGTTGGTACTTATGTTAAGTTTAGAATAGATTATATAAAAGCATTTTTAAAATCGAATCCTATAGCTTCAGAAGCAAAAGCAAGTTTTAGTGGTAAAGACTATTATGATTTCAATTTACCAAAACCGGCAGCTTTTGGAGATTCTATTTCAAAGACCGTTACATTTAATAGTCAGAACGCCAGAACCGATTTGCTGTTTAATAACATTATCAGACCGGATGTGCTCGAGTATCAGTTTAGTACATACGTAAATCAGGATTCGTTAGACGCACATCCTTTAGTGCCACTTTTCTTCCCATCTACCGGAATGATTAAAACCAAAATAAAGATAAAAATACCACTTTATTTAAATGCGGGTAGCAATGTTAACTGGAACGATACGCTTTATATTGATGGTGGAACTATTGGAGATAAAGTTGAAAATTCTGTTATAGATAGTTCCGTACTTGTATTTAAGGTAAGTAATGGACTTCCAATAAAAGCCAGTACTTTAAAGTTCTCGCTTCTTGATTCGAACGGTGCTAAGATTAATACGACTTTAGACGATCAAAATTATCCGATTAATGCACCCACTATTGATGCAGCTGGGAAAGTAGTTGTATCAAGTATAGTTCCTCAAACCATTAAGATCAATGTATCCAAAGCTCAATTCGAGGATTTGAAGAAAGCTAAAAGCGTGATATTTAATATTGCTGCAGAAGGGAAGGATAGTTCTACGGCCATACACTTTACTACTGATGATAGTTTTATCGTGAGATTAGGCGTTTTTGTAAAAGGTAATACAGTTAGAAATTTAAGCAACAACTAAACCGAAAATCGTTATGAAAAGAAAGAATATATTTAAAACAATACTGGCTCTTTGTATCGTTTTTGCAGGCGGTATGGTTAGAGCACAGCAAGTAAATACGCTGTATTTCATGGAAAATGTACCGGTTCGTAATTCGTTGAACCCTGCATTTCAACCATTAAGTAACTTTTATTTGGGATTTCCTGCGGTAGGTTTCTCGCAGTTCAATGTGGGCAATAATTCGCTGACGCTGAGAGATTTTGTTTATAAGAATGGAACTCAAACCATTACTTTCTTGCACCCCAACGGGGACAAGAATAAGTTTTATAATGCGTTACGCCCTACTACTTTGTTTAGTGGTGAATCTCAACTGAACTTATTGGATTTTGGTTTCAGAACAGGTAGAGCTTATTGGAATTTTTCTATAACCGAAAAATTTGAAAGTCAATTTGCAGTTCCAAAGGATTTTATGAAGCTATTATTGTACGGTACTCCCGAGATAGATAATAATCTTTATAATTTAAAGAATCTTGAAATGGGTGGAACAGCATATACCGAAGTTGGTTTAGGTTATGCCAAAAAGATAAACGATCAATGGTCGTATGGTCTTAAGTTCAAAGTGTTGCTTGGTACTGCTAATGTTTCGTTGGTAAACGATAACCTTGATCTTGTGGCTGGAATGGACAACTGGACACTGAAAGGCAAAGGTTCTATCAATGCTTCGCTGCCGGGTGTACTTACTGTTGGGGATAATCTTAGTACGTTGGATTATGCTTCACCAAATAATAATTCCGATTGGGCAAAGCCTTCAGGATTGGGTGGAGGTGTTGATTTGGGTGTAACCTTCAAACCGGTTTCTAATGTGACATTGTCGGCTGCACTTATCGACCTGGGAATGATTCGTTGGAATAAAAATATGAATAATATTGCTTACAATGTTGATTATAAGTTTGAAGGTGCTAGCATTAATGCTTCTGAGGATATTGATGCAGAACAACTGTCCGATTCTATTTATGAAGGATTTAAGAAATCGGCTACTTCAACACAAACGGCAAAAAAATATACTACTTATACGTCTCCTAAGCTGAATATTGGAGTTGAATACGCTTTTTTAAACAATAAGATGTCTTTGGGTCTGTTGTCAAGAACCACGAAACGCAACAGTGCCTATTACGAAGAGTTAACAGCTTCTGTCAATGGGCGTCCTACGAGTTGGTTCAATCTTTCTGCGTCGTATTCTGTTCTAAATGGTAGAACAAGTAATATAGGTGCCGGTTTAGGTCTCCGACTTGGTTTTATCAGTTATTTTGTTGCGGCCGATTATATTCCATTCTATTATGATTCATATACTTCCAATGGAGTTAAGATTCCTGTTCCCAATAATACAAAAGGGATGAATGTAGCTGTGGGGCTGAATTTTGTGTTTGGTAACCGAAAAGATGCCGATAAAGATGGTGTTGTAGACCGAAAAGATAAATGTCCTGAAACTCCTCTGAAAATCAAAGTCGACAAAAAAGGTTGCCCTATCGATACCGATGGCGACGGAGTGCCCGATTATCTTGACAAATGTCCCGATACACCTGCGGAAGCCTATGGAAAGGTTGATGTGAATGGTTGTCCGTTAGATTCGGATAAAGATGGAGTGCCGGATTATTTAGACAAATGTCTTGATACGCCAACGAAATCTATTGGGCTTGTTGATAAAGATGGTTGTTCATTAGACTCGGATGGCGATGGTGTTTTCGATTACCTGGATAAATGTCCAAATACTCCTGCAAAAGCAACTGTCGATTCTCTCGGTTGTCCGTTGGATAAAGATGGTGACGGTGTGGCTGATTATCTTGATAAATGTCCCGGTACTCCGATAGCAGCTCGTGGAATGGTTGATGAAGTCGGTTGTCCGTTCGACAAGGATAGCGATAACGTTGCCGATTACTTGGACAAATGCCCGAATACGCCAGTTGAAGCACGTGCTACAGTAGATAAAAATGGCTGTCCGCTTGATTCGGATGGTGATGGCGTTGCTGATTATCTGGATAAATGTCCGAATACTCCGGCCGAAGCTCGTAGAATGGTGGACGACAAAGGTTGTCCGCTTGATACTGATGCTGATGGAATTTTTGATTACCTGGATAATTGTCCAAAAGTGGCGGGAGTTATTTCTAATCATGGATGTCCCGAAATTAAGAAAGAAGTAAGGAAACTGTTCCAAAAAGCATTGCAAGGTATTCAGTTCCAGACAGGTGCGTCGACCATAAAACCGGCTTCGTTCCCTATCTTGAATCAAATAGCTCAGGTGTTGAATGCGAACCCAACTTATCTGATTGAGATACAAGGTCACACAGATAATGTAGGTAAACCGGCTTCGAATTTAATCTTATCCGATAAACGCGCTGCGGCTGTTCGAAACTATCTGATTAAAAAGGGAGTAAGTGATGGTAGAATGACTTCGCACGGATATGGTGACACAAAACCGGTAGCCGAGAACAAAACAACGGCTGGAAAAGCTAAAAATCGACGGGTGGAATTTGTGGTAACATTTGAAGAAACCTCATTTGAATAAATGACTATTATGTAAAAGAAAGGAGTTGTGAAAGCAACTCCTTTTTTATTTCAAAAAAACAGGAAAAAATGATGGTTCTTTGCAAGCGTTTTAATACTTTTGCGGAACGAAATGAATTGGCTGATATTTGTAGCTATTTATCGGTCTCTAATGTTGGATAGAATTGAAAATCAGATAACAGTAAATAAATAATATGGGAAGAGCGTTTGAATATAGAAAGGCTACGAAAATGAAACGTTGGGGCAATATGGCTCGCGTATTCACAAAATTAGGGAAACAAATCACTATTGCAGTTCGCGAAAGCGGACCAGAACCTGATACAAATCCACGTTTGAGGGTATTGATTCAGCAATCTAAAAAAGAAAACATGCCCAAAGAAAATGTGGAGCGTGCAATCAAAAAAGCGATTTCGAAAGATGAAGCAGACTACAAAGAAATGGTATACGAAGGCTATGGCCCGAACGGTATTGCCATTGTTATCGAAACTGCAACCGATAATCCTACCCGTACCGTTGCCAATATTAGAAGTTATTTAACTCGTAATGGTGGCTCATTAGGTACTTCGGGTTGTCTTCAGTTTTTGTTCGATCACAAATGTGTTTTCAAAATTGCAGCAAAACCGGATGTTTCGATGGAAGATTTGGAATTGGAATTGATTGACTTCGGTGTAGATGAGTTAGTTGAAGATGAAGATGGCGGAATTGTTTTGTATGGCGAGTTCCAATCGTATTCTTCTATCCAAAAATACCTCGAAGAGAATGGTTTTGAAATTTTCAGCGCTGAATTCGAACGTATTCCTAACGATATGAAAGAATTGAACGAAGAACAAAAAGCACAAGTAATGAAATTACTTGACAAAATTGAAGATGATGAAGACGTTCAAAATGTGTTTCATAACATGATTGAATAGTTATCGAAAATTGATATATAAAGAAATGCCTCCGATGAATCATCGGAGGCATTTCTTATATTCTATATACCGGGTTTAGTACTGTTCTTTTAAATTAGGGAAATCACCCGATTTTACGTCTTCAACGTAATGTTCGATAGCTTCGTTCATTATTGCCTGAACATTGGCGTATCTGCGAAGAAAACGTGGTGAGAAGTCTTGTGTTAGACCAATCATATCGTGCAAAACCAGCACTTGTCCATCCACGCCACCACCGGCACCAATTCCAATGATCGGAATCGTAAGCTCTTGAGCCACGCGTTGTGCTAATTCTGCCGGAATTTTTTCCAAAACAATGGCGAAACAACCGGCCTCTTCCAATAAATGCGCATCGCGGATAAGTTTCTCGGCTTCATCGCCTTCTTTGGCTCTTACCGCGTACGAACCATATTTGTTTATCGACTGTGGCATTAAACCCAGGTGTCCCATTACCGGTATTCCTGCGCTTAAAACTCGTTTTACAGACTCTATAATTTCTTCTCCACCCTCCACTTTCAGGCAATCGCCATGCGTTTCTTTCATAATTCGAATGGCTGAAGCAAGTGCTTCTTTGGAGTTTCCCTGATAGCTTCCAAAGGGCATATCAACCACTACCAATGCGCGTTTCACACCCCTTACCACCGATTTTGCCAAAAAGATCATTTGGTCAAGTGTAATGGGCAATGTGGTTATGTTCCCACACATTACATTCGATGCAGAATCGCCTACTAATATAATATCTACTCCGGCTTTATCCACAATGGTTCCCATTGTGAAATCATAAGCTGTCAGCATACTGATTTTTTCACCGCGTTGTTTCATTTCTAACAATCGCTGTGTGGTTACTCGTCTTGAGTCTTCGCTATGTATCGACATGTGTTTTTGTTTTTTTTTTGAATTTCAGCTTGCAAAGGTATGTATATATTTACAATTTTATTTCGATTTTGTCGTTAAGAGTTTGATGGTGTGAAAAGGTTAGCTTGCAATTCCTATTTTTAGTTATTACAAATCGATATTTGACCTATTTTATTACATTTTTCATAATTAAAACTTATCTTTGCAAACTGTTTTGTTATACCTATTATTAACCGTAGAATTTTAATCAAAAATGAAAGATAAATATGGCTTTTTGCAGAATACAGATATCTTTTCGCACATTACTAATCTTAAATATATACCACGTTGGTTAGTGCTGGCTGTTGATTTAATCCTTTGTTTTGTAGCTTTTTATATTGCGTACTATATTTCCTCCCGGTTTTATTCTAATCATCATGATGATAGAGTTTTTACTTACTTCCAACGAATGAGTATAATTCTGTCTCTTCAGGTCATTTTTTTCTGGCTTTTTCATACTTATTCAGGCGTATTGCGTTATTCTGGTTATGTTGATGCAACGAAACTTTTGTTTGCAGTATCGTCCAATATAGCTATTTTGTGCCTTGGTAACTTTCTTCTTTATCAGGTTACCTCAATGCTAATGTTTTACTATGTTGCGTTGTTTATTTATGGTGTAATTGCCTTTTTGCTCCTTTTTTGCTTGAGATTAGGTGCGAAAACTATTTATGATTATTTTACGCAAAATTCAGGACAAATTGTGCCGGTAATGATTTATGGAACCCAATCGGCTGCCATTGGAATTGCGAAAATGCTTCGCAACTCGCCGGACAATAAATATAAACTAGTCGGATTTATCGATGACGATAAAAACGCTTCCGAAAAGGTTATTATGGGAGTGAAAGTCTACAAGTTGGATGAAGAAACGATTGAAAGAGTTGTTGTTAAGAAGGCAAAAGCTATCATTGTGTCGCCGGTAAAACTTGCTCAGATAAACCCAAATGTTGATTTGGATATTTTCTTAAACTCAAATCTGGCGGTACTTACTTCACCACCAATGAGTATTTGGAAAAACGACATGCCTACTATCAAACAAATCAAATCCATCCAGATTGAAGACTTGCTCGATAGACCTACTATCGATATTTCGTCAGATAATATTGCAAAACAACTACAATCAAAAGTGATTCTGATTACTGGTGCGGCCGGCTCTATCGGTAGTGAAATTGTACGTCAGGTAGTGAAATTTAAACCAAGTCTGATTGTTTTACTGGATCAGGCGGAATCGCCAATGCATACCTTGAGGTTGGAACTCGAAGAACAATATCCCGATCAGAATTTCAGTCCGTTTTTGGGCGATGTGCGTAATAAAGAGCGCATGGAATACATGATGGATATGTACCGACCTGATTATATTTATCATGCTGCGGCTTATAAGCACGTTCCATTGATGGAGGATAATCCGGTGGAAAGTATTCAGGTGAATGTAAAAGGGACAAAGATAATGGCCGATTTGGCTGTGAAATATAAGGTAGAACGTTTTGTGATGGTTTCGACCGATAAAGCGGTGAACCCAACCAATGTGATGGGCGCTTCGAAACGAATTGCCGAAATTTATGTGCAGTCTTTGTTTCGAAAGCTCTGTGCTAGTGGCAATTGTACTACTAAATTTATCACTACTCGTTTTGGTAATGTGCTTGGTTCTAACGGATCTGTAATTCCGCATTTTAAAAATCAGATAGAAAAGGGTGGTCCGGTTACTGTTACTCACCCCGACATAATTCGTTATTTTATGACCATTCCCGAAGCCTGTATGCTGGTGCTTGAGGCAGGTACGATGGGAGATGGTGGTGAAATCTTTATTTTCGATATGGGAAGTCCGGTAAAAATTGTAAACCTGGCTCGTAAAATGATTCGTTTGGCAGGATTTGTACCCGAAGTAGATATAAAAATTGAATTTACAGGTCTTCGCCCGGGCGAGAAGTTGTATGAAGAGCTTCTGAATCATAAAGAAACCACTCAGCCGACCTATCACCCGAAGATCATGATTGCAACAGTGCAAACTTACGAATATGATCTTGTGTCGCCCAAAATAGATGAGCTGATTCAGTATAGTTTCCTTTGTAAAAATTTTCTTACTGTTTCATTAATGAAAAAAATTGTGCCCGAATTCTTGAGTAAAAATTCTCAATACGAACGACTGGATGTTTAGTCGCTAATCAGGTGAACAGTTTCAGTAATAATTATATATTTGACAGTCGATTGGTTTCAGTCGGCTGTTAGCTTTTTTATAACCTTTCAATTATTTTCGCCCCTATATGATTTCTGTAGAACAACTTACTGTTGAATTTGGTGGATCACCGCTTTTTGATGAAGTTAGCTTTTTGGTTAATCCAAAAGAGAAAATAGCTTTAGTTGGAAAAAACGGAGCCGGTAAAACCACGCTATTAAAAATATTTTCAGGAAAACAAGCTCCAACCCGTGGGCGTGTAACCATTCCCAAAGATCTGACTATTGGCTATTTGCCTCAACATATGATTCATAACGAAGGCACTACGGTGATGCAGGAAGCCGAAAAGGCATTCGAACATATTACCGATTTACAAGCCGAGATTGAACGAATGAACATTGAACTGGCCGAACGAACCGACTACGAAAGTGCAGGATACCAACAGCTTATTGATAAGTTGACTCATGATAATGAACATCTTCAAATCATCGGAAATGGGAATTTTTATGGCGATATAGAAAAGACTCTGATGGGTTTAGGTTTTTTGAGAACCGATTTTGACCGTCAGTGTTCGGAGTTTAGTGGTGGTTGGCGTATGCGGGTGGAGTTAGCTAAAATTTTGTTGCAACGCCCTGATGTGCTGTTGCTCGATGAGCCTACTAATCACCTTGATATTGAATCTATTCAATGGCTCGAAAATTTTCTGACTACTTCAAGTAGTGCTATTTTGTTGGTGTCGCACGACCGTGCATTTATTGATGCTGTAACCACTCGTACTATCGAAATCTCGCTTGGTAAGATTTATGATTATAATGTAAATTACTCTAAATATCTGGTACTACGTGTGGAACGTCACGAGCAACAAGTACGCGCCTACGAGAATCAACAAAAGCAAATTCAAGAAACGGAAGAGTTTATTGAGCGTTTTCGCTACAAAGCTACCAAAGCGGTACAAGTACAGTCGCGAGCCAAACAACTCGAAAAATTGGTTCGTTTAGAGGTGGATTTGGAAGATAATTCCCGCTTAAGTTTGAAGTTTCCACCGGCACCACGATCGGGTAGCATTCCAGTAGAAATAGAACATTTATCCAAAGCCTATGGCGATAAAGTTATTCTTGATAACATTGGGATGATTATTAACCGTGGCGAAAAAGTGGCTTTTGTCGGTAAGAATGGCGAGGGAAAGAGTACGCTTGTGAAGTGTATCATGGATGAAATTACCTATTCAGGCACGTTGAAGTTGGGTCATAATGTGAAGATTGGGTATTTTGCACAAAATCAGGCGTCGTTGTTAGATGGCGAACGTACAGTTTTCGAAACGATTGACTATGTGGCAGTGGGTGATATCAGAACCAAGATTCGCGATATTCTCGGTGCTTTTATGTTTGGTGGCGAGGCATCCGATAAAAAAGTACAAGTACTTTCGGGAGGGGAGCGCAGTCGTTTGGAGATCGG
>OBMA010002593.1_pt1 | contig 10478 bp, 11 predicted proteins | sample 1539141 | NCBI WGS metagenome assembly OBMA01 (sample SAMEA3991484, study PRJEB22521) | metagenome | biome: anthropogenic terrestrial biome; feature: sewage plant; material: raw primary sludge | place: Sweden | collected 2012-09-26 | reverse complement strand
TGTATGTATTTTACCAAACTATACACAGGTGTTACAACTTAATTATATCAGGTCAGTTCTCTCCTGTTATTGAAACTATAAAGAAGTTGCTTTAATTGTATAATGGATGAATCAGCCAATGAGAAAGGCTGCTCCTTAATTTGATGTTTATCAAGATTGAGTTTTAAATTGAAATTAGAAAGCTCCTTAGAAATTTCTTGCTCGATAATCTCGAGTATTTCGTAAGTTGAGGAAAAAATGTAGTAATCATCAATGAAGCGATAAATTTTATAATGTTTATTGAAGTAAATATTTTGCTGATTTAAGTTCTTCTCGATATTAAAATCACAGTGTGTTAAAATAATGTCAGCAATTATTCTATTTATTTCTGGTCCGATTATAATTCCATTAGTTTCATTATCATTGCTTTTTTGTTGAATTATGTCAGATTGAGCAGCAAAAGTATTCTTCAACGACCGATGATTGTATTCCTTACCTAGATGTTTATCTCCAACAATTGCCCATGTGATTGAGTGTGTATATATACTTCCAAAAAAGTTTTGGATATCAAGTTTAGAAAAAAATCTATATCGCAAACTATCTCTATTAAAACTAGGAGAATTTAGAATATTAGATAATTTATGGTGCTTATTATATGTGAAATATTTTTTAAAGAAAGGGTCCAATTCTTCATTTGTAATAGAGTTATTTCCTTCGATGCCAAAATCTTGTTCTATTTTTAACAGTTCTTTTTCTAAAGCTTTACTTTCTGAATATGTTATAGTGTTTGCTTTTTGAATTTTACGAACATTAAATTTAGACTTTTGAAGAAAGTTAATTAGTAAATATTCATATTTCATAATATAAAATAAAAACTTTAACTGTGAAGAAGGATGCATCAACGAAATCGTCCTATAACTACCATTATTTTTAGGAATTTCGTAGTAAAGTGGTATTGTATATTTTACATTGAATTTGTCGTTAAACTTATTATTATTGGTTGGAACCAGATTCATCAAATTCTCTAAATTATTTTTTAATGGTGAATTTGAGAAAAAGGTTGGTACCTCAGAAGGGAGAACTTCTGTAGTTAAAAACCATTCCTGTTTAAGATATTGTTTATTCATAATTTAATTATCCTTGATTTTTTGTCCCTTATATTGTACCATATAAAGTGTAGGCTTGAGGACACTAAATATTTTAATACTTGTTAAAACAAGTTTAATATAAGTTTAATATAAGTTTAAGTTCTCATACACACAAAAAGATTATTTCAAGTTTTACTTAAGCAGCACATATATTTACTAGTTATTCTGTGCTGACTATCTCGGGTGGAGCATAAATATTTGTTCCACTCAGTTTGCCTACAATTTTAGGGGTATATTTTATGAAATTTAACTCAATGTTTGGAAAAATTAAACGAGGTGATAGACAAGTTTACAAATTAAGGGATGAAGCATTAAGGTATGAATTAGAAGCTTTAAACATTGAGATTATTAATAAATTTAGTCTAAGTATTCCAAACAGGAATGCTATTATTAAATCTTTGATTCAATTTTTAAGTCAGGGGAGTATTTATTGTAATCAGTCAAATTTAACTGCAACACCGCAGAAATTTTACATCATAAAATCAGATATTAAAAACTTCTTTCCATCCATCAACAAACACAAACTATATAAAAAATTAGTTAAATCATCTTTGTTAAAAGACTCTAGTATGGATATTATTAAAAAGTTTATTTTTAATAGTGACATTTCTGGCGTTCCGTTAGGAATGCCATTTTCTAATGCATTATCTGAAGTTTATTTAGAAGAATTTGATGATGCTATAAGACGAGAATTTTCTCCAATTTTTTATGTTAGATATGTGGATGACATATTAATGATAAAAAGTTATCCTCAAAATATGACTATTGATAAAGATAGTGAGAAAAATTTATTATTTAGTTTATTGGAACAAATTGATTTATCGGCTAATAAGAGTAAAACAGATATATATGAATACACACCATCTATTAATACACTAAACTTTGAGTATCTTGGATATAATTTTAATATATCTGATAAAAAGTTACACATTGATATTTCTAAAAACAAGTACGACAAAAAAATAATAAATAGACTTACGAGATATTTTAAATATTATAAATCTTCTGCTCATACTGATGAAGATTTTTGGATTCTTTATTATAGAATAAAAAATTTAATATATGGTGTTACATCGAGTGGGGAAAAAGGTACTAATCATAAGTTAAAATTTGGAATTAGTTTTAGTTATAAGTTTATTAATTCCGAAGACAAATTAAAAGATTTATTGAAGACATTTCATTATTTTAGAACTAAATATTCAGGTCAATTCACCTCGGAACAGAATGCACACCTATTTAGTTTGATTACTGTTGACTCTAGTTCAAATGGTAGGATAATTCTTAACCAATTTTCTGACATTAATGATATTTTACTTTTACTCAAAAAGAGAGTAACTTATACTAAGTATTCAATTATAAAGTTAGAAGAGATCGCAAACAAAATTGGTTGTCCGTCAATTACTAGAAGTAACGATAGTTTGTATAGATATAATCTACAAATACAGATTATGAAAAAATTACGAATTCATTGATTTAACTGAGAGCCTAGGCTCTCTTTTTTCTTTCCCTTTTCCTATATAGTTATTTTTTTAACATATTCTTCAATTAAACACTTGACTTCTTCCTTTTGTTTACTAGATAGAGTATATCGTTTGACCAAAGTCATATTCCACCCATGTTTTTATATTTGAAGCTTTTTCTTCGATTTCTTTTCGAAAATTGTTTTCTAGCAGTCTAAAATATTTATTACTAGCAACAAATGAATTATTTTTTAGATAATTTAAAACAAGTATTAATTCATTTACTTTAATACTCTTAAATTCTTCAGCAATTTGATCTTTAATTAGTTCAAAATAGTTTAGAATCATAGCGAATCTGATATCATTATTAAAAGCTTTTAACATTTCTATAAACGATATAACATCTCTCAACTCATTCAACGAACTATTAATTCAAACACCAGATGCTTCAAATCCTTACTTGCTATCTCAAGTTGAAAATTTTTATACTGAAATTATTGAGCCTACTAAAGATGAATTATTTGACTAAAGGAAAAATCTAAAATAATTGTAAGTAGGTCCACACAGTAAAAATATCTCCTTATTTACTGAGCTTAGACAAAATAAAAAACTAGGTGAACCAATATCATCTAGTTTTGTAAATATTAGTCAACAAGTTTATGCGGTAATACGTCCCCTTCAGTGGTATGGATTCTAAAGTATTTATGTTCCCCATGCATATTATAACGCTCTTCTTTCCATTTAAATGGAAATTTCCAAATCTTTCCATTTTAAAGGAAAGTAAAAAATTTCAAAAAAATACCTCTCTTTTACGAATATATAAATGAGAGGTATTTTTTATGAAGAAAATTTATTATGATAATCTAATTTCTAAATTCTTTTCTGATGTACAAAACAATCTCATAGAACGAACTGGTTATGTTACAGTATACAGACAGTCCGGACTTATTCTGGGATGGACAGCAGGTGGAGATACACCAACATTTCAATTATTAACTGAAATCAATAATCATTTCTCCTCTACCATTTTAGAAGAATGCTTCTGATATTGGAAGATACGAACTAGTTTGTTCTCTTGCTGTGTACTTATTTTAAAATAAAAGTAGTGATCTTGACAATCTTTCGCATTTTCTTTATTAAGTTTAAAGTATCGCTTATGCGTCATTGCCATCTCCCTCAAAATAGCGTCTGTTAAAAATGGAAGTGGGATATCAAGAGTAGAATACTTGTAAAAATCTTCTTCAAACTGATAATAAGAATCTGAGAAATAGTCTATCTGAAGCTTATTCTCATATACGTCTTTCTTTATCAAAAGGATCACCTTCCCATAAATTGATATTCAAAATATCTTCAACCTGAAGCAACTGATAACCGTCAGTTGTTTTTATTGTAATTTCTTTTGGGCTAATTTCTGTTATCGTCCCAATTTTAATGTGTCTTCTGTTGTTTACTCTTATTGTGAATAGTCCTGCTAACTGCCCTGCATATAATTGGCTAATGAGTTTTAACTTATTAATAAGTGTCAGCTCTGAACTCACATCTTCTTTAGTTTTATCGTCGTTTATCGAGGTAGTGTGTTCGGATAGAAAGAATCCCATCCATTTCAACATGCCTCTATCTTGGTGTTCCCTAGCCGATTGGAAAGGTAAATAAGTTCTATCAATCATTTTAGTCCATCTAATCCACCAGCCGAATGTCCGCCAACCAATTTACTCCTAGCAATGCTACGAGAGGCTTCTTGTAATGAATTAGCCTTTTGAAGCATAGTAAATCCAAATTGATTGCGAATACTATCAATCGCTGACTGTAGCCTTTCTTCTTTTTCTATTTTTTCAACATCATCAAATAATGAGATTAATCCAAATGACTCATCCACAAAGCCTGAATAATTAACACCAATACTACGTACCGATCCACTCTCATATTTTTTATGAAACAGGGTAAGAGCATGATTAATCAATACTTTTGTGTTGTTCGTTGGTTCAACTTTCATCTGAACTTGAATAGGACGTTTTTCTTCTTTTCTCGAATAACCTACAAAGATGGAAACATTTGTTGTTTTCTTTTGAACTCTTCTTAAACGAATCGCTACTTGTTCAGCCATTTCTCTTAAAACTAACTCAATTTCTGATTGTCTATCATAATCTCTTGGTAATACCTGAGAATTTCCAAGTCCCTTGGATTTTGCTTTATAGGGTTTATGAACGTTACTTTCATCAATACCATTTGCATGAAAGAATAAATCTACTCCAATAACACCAAACTCTTTTTTCAAGATATCTGAATTGGCATTAGCTAATTCCTGAATAGAAAAGATCCTTAACTTATTTAGCCTTTTTTCTATCCGTCGACCTATTCCCCAAAAATCCGTCATATTAGGTATTGCCCAAACTTTCGTCTCAACATCTTCATAAGACCAATTTGCTCGCATGGTAATGGTCTTTTTTGCTTCATTATCTAATGCAAGTTTGGCTAATAATGGATTGGCGTTGGACATCCCAATTGTTGAATAGATGCCTGTTTTTCGGAAGATATCTTTTTGTATACTAGCAGAAAGTATGTCTAATTTCTCTTTTCGACTTATATTCTTATCTTTAATGAAATAGTTTAAAGAGGATGTGAGATCGATAAATCCTTCGTCGATAGAGTATGGGAGAATATCAGCAGGGCTAGCATAATCTTGAAAGATATGTTGGATTTCTATGTTTTTCTCAATGTATAAGTCCATTCTAGGCGGTACAATAAACGTATTTTTAGCCCATTCTTCGATAAATGTGACATACTCTGATGTTGTTGGTAACCCTTGGCGTTTTGCGTTGTAATAAGAGAATTTTCTAGTGTAAATATCAAAAGGAAGATCATAAGACCGTCCAACATTTGATTTTCCGAAAACTTCTTTAAACTTTGGCGACGAAGCAAGGATTAAACCATTTGAGTTGTCGGCTCTACTCATGACACAAAGACTAGTCTTAAGTGGATGCAACCCTCTTTCAACACATTCAACACTTGCATAAAAAGACTTCATATCCACAAAAGATATGTCTGACTTAGGTTCTCGTGAATAATCAAAGTAGCCCATCCTATGCCTCCATAGGAGTAAAGCTCCCTACAATTTTTCCAACTATTCGCGGATTTTCATCATAAGGTGCAAATTTATCAGCATAGTCCTTATTGATAGAAACTAAACGTAATCCATCCTCATCTCTATAAACTTTCTTGATATATGTTTGGTCGTTCCAAACAACTGCATAAATTGCTCCATCGTAATCAAAGCCTGACTCTCGTATCAAAGCCACATCATGATTATGGTAGGTTGGTTCCATTGAATCACCATCTATCCACGAAGCAAAATCATGAGCAAGCTCTTCATTGAAATAGACTGTATCATAGTCACCATCATCATAAATTGATGAACCAATACCAGCTGACATCTTCTCGAATACTTTATACTCATATAATGTTTCTTGTATTAAGTGTGAAACTTTATTTTGAGATGAAACAAGACTACGGACATATGTAATGGCTTTACTCTGATTAGGACTATTCAGCTGGTGGTAAAGGTTTAAAATTTCTTCCTCATTGAAGTATCCTGATGGGACTTTAAACAGATTTTCTAATTTCATCAGATTTTCATTTGTAGGCTGAGAGATTCCTTTTTCCCATTTGGAGTAGGCTTGTTTAGAAACCCCGATTCTTTCAGCTATGCTTAATTGGCTGAAACCATGTTCAGTTCGTTTTAGTTTAAGTTTTTCTGGTTGATACATACTTACCTCTTTTCTAGGAGCAGTATAGTTTTGGCTCTTGATTTTGCTTGTTGTGAAGTCAGTAAGTCTTCTCGCCATGCATAAGCTATCGTTTGCCCAAAGTCATATTCTGCCCACGTTTTTATATTTGAACCATTTTTTTCAATTTCTTTTCGAAAGTTGTTTTCTAGCAGTTGAGAATATTTATTACTGGCAACAAAGTCATTATTTTTAAGATAATTTAAAATAAGTGCTAATTCATTCCCTTTAAAGCTTTTAAATTCCTCAGCAATTTGATCTTTAATTAGTTCAAAATAATTGAGAACCATACTATTATCATTTTTTCGATAAGAATTAATTGCATTATCAATTTCTTGATTCGATAGTATCAAATGATACCTAAATAAATCCTTTAATCTATACTCTAAAGCTTCTGCTGAAACGGTTAAATCTTTCAAAAGCATTTGGAAAGAATCTCTTCTAAAATAGATTTTTGACAATAAAACAACATCGGGCATAAGGACAAACGCAGAAAATAAATTAGCCTCAGTTTCTTGAAGAGAATCACTACCATTCTTCATTTCTGTAAAAATGGAACCCGAGTGACCTAGAATAAAATGCCCCAGCTCATGACACTTTGTAAAGTTCTGCTTGACTATTGGGTTTTCTTTTTCGTAAGAAAATGAAATCCCATCGACATCTATTAAGGTCAATCCTTCTATATGACGATTTGAAAAGTGATGCTCAAGTAGTTGAATCTTATGCTTCCTTAAACAATCTTCAAAATAATAACTATAATGGTAATTCAATGTAGAAACTCGATAGTCTTTCATGAATTGATATAGTTCCTTTTTGGCAATACATGTTATCTTTGAATATATTTCTCTCAATTAGTCACCTCCTTGACTTCCGCAAAAGTCAACTGAATGGTTGACTAGATTATATAAAAAAAGTGGACAATTGTCCACTGAAAAAAGATTTTACCTCTTTATATCTTCTATGAAATTATTTAACGTCTCAAAGTTAGGAGGGACAATTGTGATTATTTCAAATTTATCTTTGCCAAGTTCAAATTCTTGTTTCATTTGTCTTTGAACTGACATAGCACGACTATATATATCGTCATCACCACTCAAAACCACTAGTACTATTTTTTTTGATGATCTTGTAATTAGAGAGATTATCTGATTTTGTACGGCTCTCATAGAGAAACTTTTTGGATTAGAATAATATTTAACATCAATCCCTATATTTCCAAATTCAAAATCATAGGCAGTAGCAGATGATGACGCTGTTAAATTAACATCTCTCAATTTAAATTTGTGCAATATATATTTTTCAAATAACTGAACAATGCTTCCCATACTGCCTTCTATAGATTTAAAGTCATTAAGCGTATCGCCTTCAATATTCTTTCCTAGGTTCTTCATATCTCTTTGTAAATCACCATGTAAGAATTGGATTATCTGTTCAAATTTCATTTTATAAAGTTCTTTCACATTGACAGTACTATCTTGAACATTAATTTTAAATTCAACTTGATCGACAGCCAATATTTCCTCAGGAGAAATATCTTTTAATTCTATTATTTTCTTTTTAGCTAATGACGATAAAAATTTTCTAGCTAGATTTTTTATTACAATGTACTCTATTGGGGACATTAAATCAATATTATTCTGTTCTATCAAAGTATCTGCTGTATAGAATTCATCATCAATAATAGATACAGCACCTAATTTTTTAATTTTATTAATCCAAAGTACTTGATGGTAGACCAGCTTATCTTTTAAGATTATGTCAATATTGTTGTATGTATCAATATTTTCAAAAATAATGTCTACAACCTCAGTAGATTTCTTATATTTTTCGCTGTCATTAATTATAAGCACTAACTTATCTTCTTTTCTACTAATTTTCGAGAGAAATAAATTAATGAAATTTCTAAGAATCATATTAGATTCTAGAATCAAATAATCAATGAAATGATTGAAGTCTTCATTTTTTGCTATGTCAGGTTCGTCAACCAATTGTTCAACCAAACTATGGAATTCCTCTTTACTAGCTATTGAAACATGATGGTTGCTTGTAAAGAGACTGTTCAGCAAACTGTCATTTTCATAACTTGTTCTTTCTAGTTGCTCATAAGTTTTTTGACCAGCTAAAACAATATTTGAAACATATTTAGATAACAATAAAAATTTGATGTCCGAATAAAATTTATAGAGTGCATCAACTTCCATAATTTTATCTACTTCATCAAAAACTAGTACTAATCGAAAATTTCTATTGTTTAGTAATTCAACCAATTGTAATAACTTCGTTTCTGCAATATCATCGTCATACAATTCAGTTACTTTTTGAGAAATTAAAGATGAATTTGTAAGTTTCTTACTTATATGTAGTCTAATAGGAATTAATATAAATTGAATTAACAAGAAGAAAATTGACGCCCAAATATGTTTATTAAACATTGTACCAATAGTCAAAGCAAATGAACTTGTCTGAATGAGTGTTAATAAATTAGAAGCAGATAATTTACTTTCAGCCTTATAACTACTTTCTAGATAAATTTGATGATCAGAAATATTATCTATATTGTAAAATGTTTTACGATATAATTCCTCAATTAAATCATAAATACTTGTTTCATCCAACTCTTCACCGGATAATTGTTTTTTTAATTCTCTATTTTCTGGTTTATTTAATACCCAATATATATTTCTAAAAATTTGTCTTAGTAAATTCGTGTAACTGTCGTACTTATCAACTCTACAATTTACAAAAATAAGATTCTTTTTTTTTTTTTCTTTATCTTGATACTTCTGTATCAAAGAGTTTACTAATGTTGTCTTGCCAGCACCTCTATATCCTGTCACAAGTATATTACAGTTGTCAACAGTATTAATTTCACTCAGTATCTTATCAAGTATCGTTTCATTACTTTCTCTATCTAAGTAGAAATTATTAATTTTTTCACTGTCGATAATATACTCATTAGTCATAATTGTCCCCCCTTAGCATCCGTTTACGTTTTTCCATAAAGTCTAAAAGTTCATCTTTGAAAATCCTTTTTTCTTCCTCAGTCATATTAAGAGAAGTTGCACGGAAAAGCATTTCAACTTCACCAAGATTATCTGAAATCTTTTGATCAGTATTACCAACTAAATAATCTACACTTACATTAAAAAACGATGCTAATTTGGTAATAACATTTTTAGTTGGATTAGCTGACTCAAGTTCCCACTTTGCATACGCTTGTTGAGAAATATTAAATTTATCTGCCATGTCTTTTTGTGTTAAATTAGCTTCCAACCGTAATGCTTTTAAGCGTTCTGGGAATTCCATAGTAAAACCTCATAATTTTTTATTTTTTTATAAAAAAGGGTTGACATAACAACTTAAAGGTTGTATAATAATATTAACAACTTAAAGGTTGTATAGGTTTCAAAAAATAATAAGCACTATTCGAAACCAAACAATGACCCTTGAAATCTTAATAAAAAATGTGCGTCTGACAACCAGAGGACTGACCGACAAACACACATATACTTCGTACCTATATTGTATCACATTTGTCAAATAAGTCAAGTCCGTGGATGGTTGGAGTTAATAAGCTTTAGCCCTTTCTCCACTAAAGTCTATTACACGCATATCGGACTTTCGCACTTTTCCGAATAGTAAAGTGAACCGGCTTCGCCAAAAGGCGTAAGAGAATCTAATAGGTATGATAATGACTACCTGAAAGATTTGCCGGGAAAGCGATGGTAATTGATGCAATGCACCTTGCTAAACGTTGCCACCGTGAGAATGGAGAGTATCTGTTCTCAACCAAATAACCATTGATGAAGACTTGCCAGGACAAGACTGGAAATCTTCGAGCAAGTCTCATCTCTTAGCACAAAAGCTACTGGTCTTCCCTCTTAAATCGGTAGCTTTTATTTTATTAGAAAGGAAACTATGACTTATTGTGAACAAATTTTAAATCAAATCTATCAAAACTTTATGTTTTCAGTGGGTGTCTATCGTTATGATCAAAACTTACTGGATTTATACTTAACAAAAATCAAAAATAGCGATATAATAGTATTATGACAAAAGAACTTACTCAGACACAAGTTGAAGAATTAAAGCAAGCACTTAAAGATAAA
>OBMA010002590.1_pt1 | contig 10483 bp, 12 predicted proteins | sample 1539141 | NCBI WGS metagenome assembly OBMA01 (sample SAMEA3991484, study PRJEB22521) | metagenome | biome: anthropogenic terrestrial biome; feature: sewage plant; material: raw primary sludge | place: Sweden | collected 2012-09-26 | reverse complement strand
TTGTGATTTTATCTCTTTTTAGTTAAGTATGTATTAAATAAATATATATAAAATCAAAAATTATTCTTTTTTAGATGTTTTAGCAATTATTTTATTTGTCCTAGATACCTATACTTAGGTGTTTTACTAGTATTAATTGGATATATATTATAAACAAGGTATAATTGCGCGAATATTCAAGGAGATGATATGCCAAATAAAAGTCAAATTGACGAGTTAAAAATAATTTTACTTGCAAGAAAAGAAAGCATTTTAGCGAACATAAGTAGTAGCAGAGCTAATATTGATGAATTAAAAAATCAAGAAATAAATGATGATTTAGATTATGCGGAGCTTGTAAGTGATTCTTTTACAGAAGGAATGATAGCAAATCATCAAGTGGAAGAACTAAAGCAAATTGAAGAATCTTTAATAAAGATTGTAAAAGGAACTTACGGAATTTGTGATATGTGTGGAGTTGTAATTCCATTAGGAAGATTAAAAGCAAAACCATTTGCGAAATTTTGTACAGAATGTAGAACAGTTTATGAACATGAATCTTTAAAAAGAGCAAAAAATTGATAAAAAGATTTTATCCTCAAAATGATAAAGTTTTAAATTTTAATTTCGTACAAAATGATGAAGATTTTATAGTTGAAGAACAAGCTATAAAATTTTCTGGAAATGGAAGTTTTTTAGTTTTAAAAGTTGAAAAAGCAAACTGCGATACGTGGGAACTTATAGATAGATTAGCAAAATTTTTAAATGTATTTTCAAATGAGATTGGATATGCAGGATTAAAAGATAAAAGAGCTACAACTATTCAATATATTACTATTCCAAAAAAATACTCAAAAGAAATAAAACTTTTTAGAAGTAAAAAAATCCAAATTTTAGATACATTTTTGCATAATGCCAAGTTAAATATTGGTGATTTAGAAGGGAATAGATTTAAAATAAATCTTCATAATGTAGAAATTGAAGATATAAATCATATTCAAAAAATTCTAAAGATTATTACAAGAGATGGTATGCCAAACTATTTTGGATACCAAAGATTTGGAAAAGAAGTTGTTGATAATCTTGCCAAAGCAAAAGAAGTTGTTTATGGCGATGAGATTGTTAAAGATAAAAAATTATCAAAGATGTTAATTGCAGCTTATCAAAGTAGTTTTTTTAATGCATGGTTAGTTGAAAGACTTAAATTATCAAAAGATGAGTTTGTGCTTTTAAATGGTGATGTTTTTATGGATTTAGAAAAAGATAAAATATTCACACCAAAAGTAATAACTGCAAATATATTAAATGATTTTAAAAGCTCTAAAATAACTCCAACGGGATTACTTCCTGGAAGAAAAGTTTTTAAAGCTATGGGTGATGCTTTAAAGATTGAAGAAAAGTATGATGATTTATATATTCAAGAAAAAGGTTATAGAAGAGAAGCTATAATTTTCCCAAGAGATATATCTTGTAAATATGATGCTAGTAAGAAGGTTTGTGCTTTAGATTTTGTATTACCAAAAGGTTCATATGCTACGGTATTAGTGGAGTTTTTAGCTAATAGAAACTTTTCTTAAAAGAGATTTTCTTAGATTTAATAGGTCTGAAGTTTTACTTCAGACCTATTTTTTTGCATTATTTTTGAGTTTTAATTATGGTAAAGTTATATATTTTGAACCAAAATATACTTTGTTTCCAATTGCAATCATTCTTTCTTCATTATCAAAACCAAAATTATAAATTGTATCTTCTGCAAAATCATCTTTAATATTTATTAAATAACCTTGTGATTCAACAGCATATAAAGAGTCTGTAAATGCTAAAGCATGAATCTTTGCATATTTATATTTCTTTTTTGCAACTTGATCAAGATTTGCTGTAAGTTTTATGATTTGACCATCAATAGTTGCAAGATAAATATTTTCTTTATTTACAATAATATCTCTTATTTCATAATCTTTTGACAAAATTTCTTTTGGAGAAATTGATACAATTTTGTTTGGACTTGCAACAATTAATGTTTGTGTACTTTCAATTACATTTAATGAAATAATATTATTAAATTCATTATCAGGATCAACTGAGATGTTTTTTATTGATTCATTATTTGATGAAGAAACGATAATCACTTTCCCATTTAAAGTAGGGAATAAAATTAAATTACCCATAAAATATGGATTTGTGATTCTTGTGTCGTTTGCTAATGATAATGGCAAATACTCTTTAAATAGAGTTTTTGAAGTATTTATGTCTAATAATTCAATAGTATTACTTGAATAAACTAAAGCTAATTTCTCATTTTTTAAAGAAGCAGCAACAACAACATCTTTTACAACTCTTTCTTCTTTGCCAATTAATATTTTATCAATATAATTAGTAGCAATAATTCTTCCATCTTCTGTAATATTCAAGAAATCAAAACCTTCAGGTAATTCATAACTAGAGATACCATTTTTTGTAATAACTTGTTTATTGTTAAGTGTTCCACCAATTTTATTCATTGATGATATAGATGAAGACATAGATTCTTTGTTTAGTTCAATATTACTACTTACATCTTCTGGTTCGTAGTATTTTTTACCAGAACAAGCTGTAAATAAAAATAGAGATAGTAGTGAAGTTAAAATATATTTCATGTGGTCTTCCTTATTTTGTAAGTAAATAGTGATTTAATAAATTAGCCAACTCAAATGCTTTTGATGTTTGAGGAATCAACTTTAAAGTTGCCTTTGCATCATCGTATTTACCTTCATTTGATAATAAAAGTGCTTTATTAAAAATTGCAAATTCTTTTAATAAAAAATCATTTTGCATTGATAAATTTGTTAATTCATCCACATTTTTGTTTGCTAAAGCTACTTGATATTTTGATAATTCTTTTAATAAAGGAATATTTATATCTACAGCTTTATTCTCTTTTTTTGCTTGTAAAAATAATGCAACTTCATAAAGTTTTTCATTTGTATTTTTCAATTCTTCTAAAGCTTGTGTATCAGTACTATTTTGAAGTACTTTGTTAAAAGCTATATTTGCTTTTAATTTATTTGATTCATCAATATTGTTTTTAATTACAAGACCAATTCCACCTAGAATAGCAATAGCGATAAATGCAAAGATTAATGTTTTGTATTTCTTATAAAATCTTTCACCTTTTACAAAATTTTCAAGAAATTTCTCTTGGCTACTTAGTTCTTCTTTTATATAATCAACGTTTTCTTTTATACTCATTTTTATAACCTTTTCAAAAAGTAGTTGATATGGTACAAAATTTTTGATAAAATCTTACTTTTATGAATTTTTTTGTATAATATTTGTCTATAAATTCAAAAGGTTATGAGAAATATGAATAAATTATTATTAACTTCAGCGTTGACATTAGTTTTGTCACAAACTCTTTTTTCAAAGGAAGAAGTTGTAGCTCCAGAGCAATCAAGATTTGAGTCTTTGTCTAAATTAACAAAAGTTATAGGAACTGTAGAAAAATATTATGTTGATGATGTAAAGCTACAGGAAATAGTGGATAAATCTTTAAAAGGTTTAATGCAAGAATTAGATGCCCATTCTAGTTATTTGGATAAAAAAGCATCAAAAGAGATGAGTGTTCAAACTCAAGGTGAATTTGGTGGTCTAGGAATCACTGTTGGTATGAGAGATGGTGCTTTAACTGTAATATCTCCAATTGATGATACACCTGCTTTTAAAGCTGGAATTAAACCTTTAGATATTATTTTAAAAATTGATGAAACGTCTACTATAAATATGACTTTAGACGAAACAGTAAATTTAATGAGAGGAAAACCTAAAACTGATATTGTTTTAACAATTGTTAGAAAAGGTGAGCCTAAACCATTAGAAATAAAAATGACAAGAGAAATCATTAAAATACAATCAGTATTTTCAAAAACTATTGAAAATGAAAATATTTTATATTTAAGAGTTGCAAGTTTTGATGCTAATGTTACAGAAGATTTAGAAAAAATCATAAAAGCTAATGCAGATAAAAAAGGTTTCATTCTTGATTTAAGAAACAATCCAGGTGGATTATTATCTCAAGCTATTGGCGTTGTTGATTTATTTGTTGACAAAGGAATTATTGTTTCACAAAAAGGAAGAACAGCTGAAGATGAAGAAAAATTCGAAGCATCAAGTTCAAATACAAGAACAAAACTTCCTTTGGTTGTACTTGTAAATGAAGGTTCAGCATCAGCATCTGAAATAGTAAGTGGTTCATTACAAGACCATAAAAGAGCGATTATAATTGGTCAAAAAACTTTTGGTAAAGGTTCTGTTCAAGCAGTTTTACCAATTGATAATGAAAGAACTGAAAATATTAAATTAACAATAGCAAAATACTATTTACCAAGTGGAAGAACTATTCAAGCTGTTGGAGTAACTCCTGATGTTGTTACAAATGCTGGAAAAGTTACTCAATTAGAAGATAATGGATTTAAAATAAAAGAAGCTGATTTGAAAAAACATCTAGAGGGAGAACTTGAAAAAGTAGCTGATGTAAAAAAAGAAGACAAAATTGTTGAAGATGAAAATAAAAAAGTAATTACAAGCGAAGATATACTAGGGGATAATCAATTGAATACTTCTATTGCTATATTAAAAAGCTTAATAATAATGAATAAATGATTTTTAAAATAAATAAACTAAATGCAATTGGGAGAAAATAAATGAAAATAAGTGATATAGTTGCCCTTGGTCTTTGGCCTGATTCAAAAAAAACTACATCAAAAAAAGGTTTATCTGAACTTGAAGAGTTAGGATATAATCTATTTTATATTGGAAAAAATGCAGATCTTTATACATGTCCTAGTAAGGAAGCAAAAGTTTTACTTGTAAGAAGTGATAGAAGTTCTGTATTTGATATTCCTTTAAATCTTGAAATTGAAGGAAAAGGAATTTTCCAAACAACTATTTCAAATAACGGAGCATTATTTGCAAAAGAATCAGGAATAAGAACGGCAATATTATCAGAAACAATAGATCAGTCACTTGCAATCGCACCAAGATGCCAACTAATGGAACTATGTAAACCATTAGAAGCTACGATTGATGGTGAAGTTGTACAGTTTGAACTAATATATAGAAATTATTTAACGGGTTCTTTATTTGATGCTTGTCAAAGTGGAAATGATCCATATGGTCTAAATTTACCAAGTGGTTTAAAACAATGGCATAAATTTGAAACACCAATCTTTACACCTACAACAAAAGGACTAAAAGATGAGCCTTTAAACAGTGCAAAAGTAAGAGAGTTATTTCCGGAAATCGTAACAAGTTTAGAAAAACTATTTAATGACTTTACAATATTTGCAGAAAATAGAGGAATCATAGTAGTTGATACTAAATTTGAAATATTTGTAAACTCTAAAGGTGAATGGGTTTTAGGTGATGAAGTTTTAACACCTGAAAGTTCAAGATTTATTTCTAAAGAAGATTTTGAAGCACAAAATTTTATATCTATGGATAAACAAATCCTTAGAGATTTTGGAAAAGCAAATGATTGGAAAGAAAAAGCAAAAAGTTTAAAATCAGGTGAAAAACTTGAAGTAAATGTTCCACAAGAAATCAAAGATAAAATTTTAGATGGTTATAAAACTATCTTAAATAGATTAAGTAAATAGATCTAAAAAAGCCTAAGTTTTTTTAGTCTAAATTGTTGTAAGAGAATTTTAGATATAATCACAAAAATATAAATTGAAGGTAACAAATGAAAGCAATTGTAAATGTAGCATTAAAACAAGGTGTTCTTGATGATCAAGGAAAAGCAACTCACCACGCGTTGGATACTTTAGGTTTTAAAGATTTAGTAAAAAATGTAAGAATTGGTAAACAAATTATTATTGAATTAAACTCTTCAAATGAAGAAGAAGCAAGAGTTGAAGTTACAAAAATGTGCGAAAAACTTTTAGCTAATACTGTTATTGAAGATTACAATATAGAAATAGTAGGTTAATATGAAAATTTCAGTATTACAATTTCCTGGAACAAACTGTGAATATGATGCAAAATATGCTTTTGAACAATTAGGTTGCGAAGTAGAAATAATTTGGCATAAAGAAAAAAGCATACCAGCTGATACTGATTTATTAGTAATTCCTGGAGGATTTTCTTATGGAGATTATTTAAGAAGTGGAGCAATTGCAAGATTTGCAAATGTTATGGAATCTGTTCAAGAATATGCATCAAAAGGTGGAAAAGTTTTAGGGATTTGTAATGGATTCCAAATTTTACTTGAAGCTGGATTATTACCAGGTGCTATGAAGAGAAATGATTCTTTACATTTTATTTCTAAATATCATACATTAAAAGTAATAAATAATGATAATACATTTTTATCATTATTAAAAAAAGATGAAGTATTAAATATTCCTGTTGCTCACCATGATGGTAACTACTTTATTGATGACAAAGGTTTAAAAGAATTAGAACAAAATGGTCAAATTCTTTTAAAATATTGTGACAAAGATGGAAACCTTACAAATATGAATGGTTCTGTTTCAAATATCGCAGGTATTTGTAATAAAGAAAAAAATGTATTTGGTTTAATGCCACATCCAGAGCGAGCAATTGAAGAGTTATTAGGTTCAACTGATGGTATAAATATGCTAAAGGGTTTTTTACAATAAAGAGAATTTTCTCTTTACTGTAAAAAGTTAAATGAAAAGAATAATTTATCTAATAATTTTATTAAACATTTTTTTATCTATAAATCTTTTTGCAGCAAAAAATTTATATCTTTCTTATAAAAAAATTCCAGATCAAGTATATAAAAATCAGAAAATTGAAGTTGTTGTAAAAGCTTTGATAACAACAAATGATTTTGATAGCTTATCGACTACATTTTCAAACTCATCAAACGTAACAATATTAAATTCAAATAGCTCTTGGCGAAAAATATCAAATGATACTTATGAAAATAGTTACTATTTTAAATTAAAAGGTGCTAATTTCAGATTACCAAATATTAGTGTTAAATTATTATCAAGTGGCTCTATTATTGATGAAAGTAGTTTGTCAACTCCAACAATTAGATATTCTGATGTTGGTACAGGTGATACTAGATTTTCAGGTGCAATTGCTGATAAATTTATTTTAAAAGCATACAAAACAAAACAGTACAATAATAAAGAAGCTTTAACAATAATAGATATCGATGCACTTAATTCTAATTTAGAAGATTTTAAATTACAAGGAATAACAGAACAAGGTATTTCAAATATAAAAGATGAAGGCAATAAACAAAATCTTGTATATTATTTTGTGACACCTATTTATGAAAAAAAGGTTGTATTTACATATTATAATCTTGCCACGAAGAGTTTTAAAGATGTAACAATTCCTTTGATTTTACAAAATGAATTAGTAAGTACTCAAACAGATTTAAATCCAAATGATTCAAATTTTGAGAAGTATAAAAAAATATTTGTAATAATTGTTTTTGTATTATTTTTGATTTTATATATTATTAAAAGAAATAGAATACTATTAATTTTAACAATTATAAGTTTTATCACAGCAATCATGTATAACTTGCCAAATAGTAAAGGTGTTGTTAAAAAAGATTCTTATGTTTATATTTTGCCAACAAAAAATTCAACAATATTTTTTAAAGTTGAAAACAACCAAAATGTTGAAATTTTACAAAGAAAAAATGGTTTTATTAAAGTTCTAGGTAATGATAGTAATTTCATAGGTTGGATAAAGGAAGAAAGCTTTGGCACGGATTAGAGGAATAATACTTTTAATACAATTTTCAATAACAGTAGCAATTACTGTTGTTTTAATGTATATGTTTAAAAATCATACACATAAGATAATTAAAGCATGGATGAGCTTTCAAATGTTTGTTTTAGGGATAAAACTTGAAACACAAGGGACACTTGATGAGACTTGTGACATGGTTATGATGAACCACCAATCTTTACTTGATATTATTGTAATTGAGTATATTCATTCAAGAGATTTAGCTTGGGTTGCAAAAAAAGAAATTGCAGATCTTTTCTTTTTTGGGCACATTATTAAAGCTCCACGAATGATAAGTGTTGATAGAGAAAATAAAGCAGGAATTATTCATCTTTTAAAAGAAGCAAAAGATAGACTTGATAAAAATAGACCAATTGCAATGTTTCCAGAAGGTACAAGAAGCAATGGAAAAGCAATGTTGAATTTCAAGCCAGGTGCAAAAATGATTGCAAATAAATACAATCTAAAAGTGCAACCAATTATTTTATTTAATACAAGAAATATAGTTGATTCAAAAAAATTAAGAGCAACTCCAGGTGTTGTGAAAGTTATCTTCTTAGACTCTATTCAAGCTGATAAAAATACAGATTGGTTTGAAGAAACTGAAAAAAATATGAAAATGGTTTTCGATAAAGAGTGTAAAAATTATGCCTCTTAGTTGGCAAACAATTATAGCAATTGGGTTTGGAGGATTTTTAGGAGCAATAGCTAGAGCATATGCAGTACATCTTACAAACAAACATATACCTATGGAATTTCCTCTTGGAATACTTCTAGTAAATTTAATAGGTTCTTTTATAATAGGCGTATTATTTGCTTATTTCTCTTTTAATACAGTTAATGTTAATCTAAAAGCATTTTTAACTACTGGTTTTTTAGGCGCATTAACAACTTATTCAACTTTTGCAATCGAATCTTATTTATTATTTGGAACGTCAATATATTTAGCACTTACAAATATAGCATTAAATTTAATAGGAACAATAATTGCAGCAGGAAGTGGATACAAATTGATTCATTTCTTCTTAAAATAGGGCTTTCAAAAATTCTTTAAGCATTATATAGTTATAATATTTCCAAATTTGAATATAAGGATAAGTCATGAGTATGCCAGGTGGTATGGAGTGGTTATTAATTGCATTAGTTGTTTTATTATTATTTGGTGGTAAGAAAATACCAGAACTTGCGAAAGGTTTAGGTTCAGGAATTAAGAACTTTAAAAAAGCTGTTAAAGATGACGAAGATGAAGTTGCTGAAGTAAAAAAGTCTGATGAAATTGAAAAAAAAGCAGAAACAACAGTAAATAAAAACGAAACAACACAAGCGTAAGAGAAAAGATTGCAAAATTTAGTAAAAGAATTTATTGAAAAAATATTAGAAACACCAGTAGTTTTAGAAAAACCAAAAGATATCTCTTTTGGACATTATGCAACACCCGTTGCATTTTCTTTAGCTAAAGAGTTGAAAAAATCTCCAATGGCAATCGCTGATGAGTTAGTTTTAAAATTCAAAGACTCTTTAATGTTTGAAAAAGTTGAAGCGGTAAAAGGTTTTATAAACTTTAAGCTATCAACTTCTTTTTTACAATCATTAGTTGATACAGCATTATTAAATAGAGATAGTTTTGCAAAACAAGATAAAAAAAATGAGAAAATTTTATTAGAATATGTTTCTGCAAATCCAACAGGACCTTTACATATAGGTCATGCAAGAGGTGCAGTAGCAGGCGATTCACTAGCTCGTGTTGGGAAATATCTAGGTTATGATATTACAACTGAATATTATATCAACGATGCTGGTGCTCAAATGGATCTTCTTGGTTTATCTGTATGTCTAGCAGCACGAGATTTTATTTTTAAAGAAGATGTAACTTATCCAGAAACTTATTATAGAGGTGAATATCTAATTGATATTGCAAATGTAGTAATTGAGAAATTTGGGAAAGATATTATTTATGATGAATCAAGATTCAAAGAAATAGCTTTTTTCTCAAAAGATTTAGTTATGGAAATAATAATTAAAGATTTAAAAGATTTAGGAATTGAATTTGATAATTTTGTTTCTGAAAAATCTTTGTATTCACTTTGGGATAATACAAAAGAAGTATTAGAAAAAAATGGTTCGCTTTATCCTAAAGATGACAAAATCTATTTAAAATCAACTCAGTATGGAGATGATTCTGATAGAGTAGTTGTAAGAGATAATGGAATTCCTACATATTTAGCTGGTGATATTATCTATCACAAAAATAAGTTTGATAGACCATTTGATAAATATATAAATATTTGGGGTGCAGATCACCATGGATATATCTCAAGAGTAAAAGCAGCTATTGAGTTTTTAGGAAATGATTCTTCAAAATTAGAAGTTATTTTATCTCAAATGGTTCAGTTATTAAAAGGTGGAGAGCCTTATAAAATGAGTAAACGTGCGGGAAATGTTATTTTGATGTCTGATATAACTGAAGAAATTGGTGCTGATGCATTAAGATTTATTTTCTTAACAAGAAAAAGTGATACTCATTTAGAGTTTGATATAGATATGTTAAAAAATCAAGATTCTTCAAATCCTATTTTCTATATAAATTATGCACATGCTAGAATTAATCAAGTGTTTAAAAAAGCGGAAATTAATATTGAAGATATAAAAGATGTTGATTTCTCAGATTTAAATCAAGATGGATTAAACTTAGTTTATGAATCACTTTTATTAGAATCTATTTTAGTAGAAGCATTTACAAAAAGAGATA
>OBMA010002588.1_pt1 | contig 10489 bp, 9 predicted proteins | sample 1539141 | NCBI WGS metagenome assembly OBMA01 (sample SAMEA3991484, study PRJEB22521) | metagenome | biome: anthropogenic terrestrial biome; feature: sewage plant; material: raw primary sludge | place: Sweden | collected 2012-09-26 | reverse complement strand
AGAAGAGCGGTGCTAAGGCATACTTGGTTAACACAGGTTGGAACGGAACAGGCAAACGTATCTCTATCCGCGATACACGTGGTATCATTGATGCTATCCTGAACGGTTCTATTGACAAAGCTCCTACAAAGACTATTCCTTTCTTCGACTTCGTAGTTCCTACAGAGTTGGGTGGTGTAGATTCAAAAATCCTTGATCCTCGTGATACATACAAGGACGCTTCTGAATGGGATGTTAAGGCTAAGGATCTTGCTGGACGTTTCATCAAGAACTTCGCTAAATACGAAGGAAATGAAGCTGGCAAGGCACTTGTTGCTGCCGGTCCAAAACTCTAATTCGCTAATTAGAATAATACATATCAATAAGACTTGCACCTGTAAGGGTGTGAGTCTTATTTTTTTTATGTTATTTGATATAAATCAATAAAATCGCTAAATATGCAAAAATAGCCCTAAATATTTTGTGTACGGGCACAATTATAATTATCTTTGCATCGTGTTCGTGAGAATACTAGTTATTCATTAGGTTAATAGTTAATAGATTTAAGGTAAAGATTATGTTATTAGATTTTGAAACAACGGTAATGTTGGCCGCCGTTACTTTAGCGGCAATACTAAGCATTATAGCTTTGGTTTACACCAACTTACGTTGAGAAAATTTTCAGGAGAACGGTATGAGTGATCACATCGTTCTCATTTTTTTGTAAATTCCTTTAATATTAAACTATAAATTCATGAAATTGTACTTAAAATAAGTTCTTTTTCTAATAATTTACATAATAAAGCACTTAAAATTTGCTCTATTTGCGGAAATGTGAGTAAATTTGCAGCTAAAATCAAAATAGTAACTGATGAGAAGAAACATATTATCCCTATTAACGCTGTTGTCAGCAGTTTTTATTTTTGCTTCGTGCTTGGGCAGTAATGATCAGGATACGACATCTTACGGTGATACGGCAATAACATCATTCTCTCTTGGTACGCTTGCGAGAACAATGCATACTACTAGTTCAAAGGGAACTGATAGCGTTTATACAACTTCTGTAACAGGAAGTAACTATCTATTTAATATAGATCAGTTTGCAGGACAAATATATAATGCAGATTCTCTACCGATTGGTACTAAGCCTATGGCTCTTTGTACAATCAATACCAAGAATGCAGGAACTGTTGTTTATTCTAATCTTAAAGGAGACTCTCTTTTATATTTTTCAACCAGTGATTCGGTAAATTTTTCTTCACCGCGAGAGTTTCGCGTGTATGCAAGTAATGGTTCCGGTTATCGTAAATACAAAATTACGCTGAATGTTCATCAGCAGGATTCTGATACGATAGTATGGAAAAACATGGCAAACAATAGTAATATTGGAAATTTAAAAGCTATGAAGGCTGTTGAATATAATAGTAATTTGTATGTATTTGGTTCAACCGGTACAAGTACAGTTGCTTATGCATCTTCTGCAAGCGATGGAAAAACATGGAACCCAGTTCAATTTAATAGATCCCTTTCTTCGGATTCATACAAAAGCATTATAATAAATGGTGGAAGTGCTTACATAATTAGTGATGGAGAAGTCCTTAAATCTACAAACATGAATGAATGGACTTCTGTAAATACCAATTCAAGTTTGAAACAGTTGGTTGGTAGTAGTACAACAGAATTATATGCATTGAACAATAATAACACGATATCAGTATCAAAAGATAACGGTGCAACATGGTCCGATGATAAGTTGGGGAATGATGCAGCGTTACTGCCGATAAATGACATCAATTATACTACATATAATTTGTCGTCAAACGATTCAACAGACAGAGTACTTGTTGTGGGTAACCGTGCCACTTCTGCAGGAGATATAACAGCTACAGTCTGGACAAAACTCGTAGAATATTCGAAAGGAAGTGCTGCAGGCTCTTGGGAAACGGTAGAAAAGAGTGAGGATAATGTTAAGAACTATCTTCCTGACCTTACATCACTGGTTATGATACCTTACGATAATGGAATGCTGGCCTTCGGAGGCTACGGGCAGAATTCGAAGACAACAAAGTTTTCGCAGTTCTATCAAAGTTATGATAGTGGTATAACGTGGATAAATAATAAGCATTATTATTTCCCTAAAGGATTTACTTGCAGTGATACTTCGTTTACTGCATTAAAAGATAACGACAACTATATATGGATATTCTGTGGAAGCACAGGACAAGTATGGAAAGGTCGACTGAATAGATTAGGTTGGACAAAAGGTCAGACATCGTTTGTAGACTAAAAGTTTTGGTGTCGGCCTTTAAAGTTGGATTATGAAAAAGATCATCCTCTTTATAATATTAATCGCATCCTCTTTTATAGAGGCAAGTGCTCAAGAAGATGATTATGGATATAAGATGGAAATTGGCTGTGGAACAGGACTTGTCGCTTACGAAGGAGACTTTAATAGCAATATAACAAAGAATATGCAGCCAATGGCGTCGGTTATAGCCAGAAGAGTTCTTAACCCAAGGATGGCCTTGAGACTTAATGTATCTTATGGGGGGATAAAAGGAAACTCCCAAAATGCCGGAACAAGTTATCCTGGAATGGATACAAACCCTGTAAGTTTTAGCAAGAGCATTATGGACGCAGGTCTGAGATATGAATATAACTTCTTGCCATATGGTACAGGAAGAGAATATAGAGGAGCACTTAGATTCACACCATATATAACAATGGGACTAGGAGTAACGTCTGTTTCTGGTGATGGAAGTAGTGCTTTTACTATGAATGTGCCTTTGGGCGCAGGAGTCAAATATAAAGTAGGCCATAGATTAAACATAGGTTTGGAATGGGCTATGCATTTCTCTCTTAGTGATAACTTAGATGGTGTGAAAGATCCATACGGGATAGAAAGTACTGGAATCTTTAAAAACACTGACTGCTACTCGGCTTTGCAGTTTACACTAACATATGATATAATGCCAAAATGCAAAACTTGTAATAATAATGATGACTGATAGAATAGACATGAACAATATACCTCAACACATAGCCATAATAATGGATGGCAATGGACGTTGGGCAGCTGAAAGAGGGAAACCACGCAGCTATGGACATCAGGCCGGCGTAGATTCAGTAAGACGTATTACATCAGAATGCACTAGATTGGGCGTAAAGTATCTTACACTTTACACATTCTCTACAGAGAATTGGAACCGTCCTGTAGATGAAGTATCTGCCCTGATGGGTTTGGTATTGTCGTCTCTGGAAGATGAAATATTTATGAAAAACGATGTTCGTTTTCGAGTTATTGGTGATGTCAACCGTTTACCAAAAGATGTCTATGTCAAACTTAAGGAAACAGAGGAACACACATCAAAAAATAAAACCATGACGATGGTGGTAGCATTAAGCTATTCATCTAAATGGGAAATAACAAAAGCATTGAAAGATATTGCTGAGGAAGTTAAAGAAGGCAAGATTGATGTAAATGATATTGACGAGGAAAAGATATCAGGTCATTTGGAAACTAATTTTATGCCGGATCCTGATTTGCTTATAAGAACTGGTGGCGAGGTAAGAATATCAAACTACCTTTTATGGCAGATAGCTTATTCTGAATTATATTTCTGCGATACTTATTGGCCAGATTTTGACGAAGAAGCATTATCCAAAGCTATTGCAAGTTATCAAAGTCGTCAACGCAGGTTTGGTAAGACAGAAAAACAAGTTGAAGACACACAAAAATAAGACTAATTAGAAAGATAGAAAACCATATAAGATGAATAAAATAAGAAAGGTAATAATCCTATTGGTAATTGCGTTTGGCTTCAGCCAGATTATGGAAGCGCAGGATAAAATAATTAATCCTGATATTTCATATAGCGGAACCCCGCGTACTTGTATCATCGGAGGTATCGCTGTAGATGGTATCGAAGGTTATGAAGACTATGTCCTCACAGGTTTGTCCGGATTGTCTCTTGGTCAGGAAATATCAGTTCCAGGAACGGATATTACAGAGGCAGTTAAGCGCTATTGGCACCATGGATTATTCTCAAAAGTAATCGTTACTGCTGATTCTATAGTAGGTAATAAGATCTATTTGCGTTTTCATCTGGGAATGCGTCCACGTGTAAGCAATATTAATTATATTGGACTTAAGAAAACGGAACGTGAAGATATGGAGGCAAAGCTCGGAATAATAAAGGGCAGCCAGATTACTCCTAATATGATAGACCGTGCAAAGATTCTTGCCAAAAAATATTTTGATGACAAAGGATATAAAAATGCTGAAATAAATATAACTCAACGTGAGGATGTGGCTAACAAAAATCAGGTAATCCTTGATGTCAATATAGATAAGAAGGATAAGATGAAAGTGCATAAAATCATACTTGAGGGTAATAATAATCTAAAATCATCAAAGATAAAGGGCAAATTGTTTGGCAAGGGCATTTTCTCCAAAACGCATGAAGCCGGCACAATCGGTTCTTTTCTGAAGTCTAAGAAATTTACAGATGAGAGATATAAGAAGGATAAGGAAAAACTTATAGAAAAATATGACGAACTTGGATACCGTGATATGTACATTGTGAAAGACAGTGTATGGAATTATGATGAAAAGCATGTCAATATATATATTAAGATAAACGAAGGTAAAAAATATTATATTCGTAACATCACCTGGGTAGGTAATACGGTATATTCTACTGATGTATTGAATTCTATTCTTAGAATGAAAAAGGGAGATGTCTACAACCAGACTTTTATGAATAAACGTCTTACAAGTGATGAAGATGCCGTAGGAAATCTCTACTATAATAATGGTTATGTGTTCTATAATCTTCAACCGACAGAAGTTAATATCGTTGCTGATTCTGTCGACTTGGAAATGCGTATCTATGAAGGTCAACAGGCCCATATCAACCGTGTACGTATAAATGGTAACGACCGATTGTACGAGAATGTCGTCCGTAGAGAGTTGCGTACCAAACCAGGCGATTTGTTCTCTAAAGATGCACTCGAACGTTCTGTTCGTGAAATAGCATCAATGGGGCATTTTGATCCTGAAAAATGTACTCCGGATGTTAAACCTAATTATGAAGATGGAACGGTAGACGTAAACTATAATTTGACATCTAAATCAAACGACCAGGTAGAGTTCTCATTGGGATGGGGACAGACAGGTGTTATTGGACGTATAAGTTTGAAATTGAACAACTTCTCTATGGCAAACTTATTTAATAAGAATAAAGAACATAGAGGTATAATGCCTATAGGAGATGGAGAGCAGTTGGCATTAAGTGCACAGACCAATGGTTCGTATTATCAATCATATAGCGTAAATTATTCATCTCCATGGTTCGGTGGAAAGAGACCAAATGCATTTAACATAGGTGCATACTATTCAAAGCAGACAGACGTATCAAGTAACTATTACAACAGTAGTTATATGAATAACTATTATAATTATTATTCAGGATATGGTACTAGTAGTAACTATGGTTATAATTATGAGAATTATCTTGATCCTGATAAATATGTAAAACTTTTGGGATTTTCATTAGGATGGGGAAAGCGTTTACGCTGGCCTGATGATTATTTCCAGTTGTCTGTACAGTTGGCTTATCAAAGATATATGCTTAAAAACTGGCAGTACTTTCTTATTACAGATGGAAACAGTAACAACTTGAACCTGAACTTTACATTATCTCGTGTCTCTACGGATAACCAGTTGTTCCCACGTCGTGGTTCTGAGTTCTCTGCATCAGTTACGATCACACCTCCTTGGTCATTGTGGGATGGAAAAGATTATGCTCATTTGGCTACTAATCCAAATTCTGTTACATACAAGGATGAGCTACAAGACAAGTACAGATGGATAGAATACCATAAATGGAAATTCCGCGCTAAGACATATACAGCTTTGACTGGAGGACAGAAATGTTTCGTATTGATGACACGCGTAGAGTTCGGCTTATTGGGATCTTATAATAAATATAAGAAATCACCTTTTGAGACATTCTATGTTGGCGGTGATGGTATGAGCGGATATTCAAGCGGTTATGCAGAAGAGACAATAGGATTAAGAGGATACGAAAATGGTTCACTTACACCGTATTATCAGGAAGGTTATGCATATGATCGTTTTACAATGGAACTTCGATATCCATTTATGTTGGGTAACACCACTATTTATGGTTTGACGTTCATAGAAGGAGGAAATGCATGGCACGAGACAAGTAAGTTTAATCCATTCGATATGAAACGCTCTGCCGGTGTTGGTGTACGTCTGTACTTGCCGATGGTAGGACTTATGGGTATTGACTGGGCTTACGGTTTCGACAAGGTATATGGTACAAAAGGCGGCAGCCAGTTCCACTTCATCTTAGGTCAGGAATTCTAATTGAGTTAATTATTAGAGAGGAGATTAAAAATGAAAAAGAAATTATTGTTTGTATGTTTATTCGCTTTGATGGCGATTACAGCAGGTGCTCAGAAAATAGCTCTTATAGACATGGACTATATACTAAAGAATATTCCATCATATGAAAGGGCTAACGAACAATTAAATCAGGTGTCTAAAAAATGGCAGGCAGAAGTGGATGCTATAAATGCACAGTCACAGGCACTATATAAGAATTATCAGAACGAAGTGGTTTTTCTGTCTCAAGAACAAAAACAAAAAAGACAGGATGCTATTGTAGCCAAGGAAAAAGAAGCCAGTGAACTAAAGAAAAAGTACTTTGGTCCCGAAGGAGAACTATTTAAGAAACGAGAGAGCCTGATGGCACCTATACAAGATGAAATATACAATGCCGTAAAAGAGATTTCAGATTTCAGAGGTTATTCACTTGTACTGGATAGAGCCTCTAACAGCGGTATTATTTTTGGTTCACCGAAGATAGATATTAGCAACGAAGTATTGTCTAAGTTGGGTTACACAGGACAATAATATAAAAAAAATAATTAATAATCAATTTAATATTAAACGCAAAAATGAAAAAGTTAGTTTTAATGTTTTTTATGTTCGCACCTCTGACAATGTTTGCTCAGAAATTTGGACACGTAGATCTTGAGTCAGTCATGAAAGCTATGCCTGAGTACGCAAAGGCAACATCTGACTTACAGGCTCTTCAGAAGCAGTACACAGACGAACTAAAGTCTATGGAAGAAGAGATAACAAAAAAGGGCGATGAATATCAGAAAGCTGAACAGGCAGATCCTAAGATGCCTGAGAATATAAAGAAAAGACATACTGAAGATGTTCAGCAGTTGTATCAGAAATACCAGCAGGCTCAGCAGGATGATGCACAGGCATTCCAAAAGGCTCAGCAGGAGAAGATGGCTCCTGTACAGGCAAAGATGCTTGACGCTATCAAAGCTGTTGGTCAGACAGGTGGATATGTGTACATCATGCAGTCAGGTTCTCTACCATTCATAAGCACAACATTGAGCAAAGATGTTACAGCTGAAGTTAAGGTAAAACTTGGTATTAAGTAGAATTTAGTATTTATGCTCCTTTAGGAGTAAAACTCTAATAAAATATCAGAGTATGTCATCCGTAAACTATTTTATTGATGACATGCTCTTTTAGTCTTTAAATAAGAATACTCAAATAAATTATATAGTATCGATAATGAAAAAAACAATTCTATCTATATTAATATTATTACTTCCTTTAATGGCTGCTGCCCAGACTCTTAAGTTTGGTTTCCTGAGTTATGATGCGGCCTTTAAGTCGATGCCAGGCTATTCTATAGCGATGAAGAATATCAGTGATCTCAAGACTAAATACGAAGCTGAGACCAAGCGTGCCACTGATGAGTTTAATAAGAAATATGAAGATTTCCTTGATGGGCAGAAAGATTTTCCACCGACAATCCTACAGAAGCGTCAGGCAGAACTGCAGGAACTCATGGATAAGAATATAGCTTTCAAAGAAGAGTCAAAACGATTGCTTGCACAAGCAGAAAATGACGCATATGCGCCACTTCAAGACCAACTGAATACTATATTGCAGGCAATTGGAAAAGAGCGTGGTTACGCTTTTATAATCAATACAGACAACAACTCTTGTCCTTATATAGATACTACATTAGGAGAAGATATCAGTACAATTGTAAAAGACAGGTTAAAATGAAATTATCTCAAGAACCAGGGCCAATAGGTGTTTTCGATTCTGGCTATGGAGGACTGACAATACTACATCAAATGCGTCAGATTCTTCCTCAATATGATTATCTATATTTAGGTGATAATGCCCGTGCACCGTATGGTACAAGGTCTTTTGATATTGTCTATCAGTTTACCCGCGAGGCCGTAATGAAGCTTTTCGAGATGGGCTGTCATCTTGTTATCTTGGGTTGCAACACCGCATCTGCAAAGGCTTTGAGAACTATTCAGCAGAATGATTTGCCTAAGATAGATCCGGATCGTCGTGTGCTTGGAATAATACGTCCCACGGCTGAGTGTATAGGTAAGATAACAAATAGTCGCCATGTTGGTATTGTAGCAACACCGGGTACCATAAAGAGCAATAGTTATCCTCTTGAGATAAATAAGTTCTATCCGGACATAAAGGTTACTGGTGAAGCTTGTCCTATGTGGGTTCCTTTGGTAGAAAACTATGAATTTGATAGTCCGGGAGCGGATTATTTTGTTGAGAAGCGCATTAATAATCTTATGAGGAAAGATCCTGAAATAGACTCTATAATATTAGGATGTACTCATTATCCTCTGTTACTTAACAAGATCATCAAGTACGTTCCAAAATGTGTACAGGTAATAACTCAAGGAGAATACGTGGCAAATAGTCTGAAAGATTATTTCATGCGTCATCCTGCAATGGAAGAAAAATGCACTAAAGCCGGAACATGCCATTATCTTACTACAGAAAGTCCCGAGAAATTTAAGGAATCTGCACAAGTATTCCTACACAAAAGCATTGAGGTTGATAAAGTCAATTTTGACTAAGCAACCTCTTGCTTAGGTATCTTACAGGATACCATACAGATATATACCCTACAATTACTACTGTTCCGAATATTACAAGGATATCTATCGGGTGAACGCTTACCGGATATGCATCAACAACGAAACTTCCGCTTGATTCTCCAAGTGATACAAGTCCATAAGTCTGTTGCAGCCAACAAAGCAGTAATCCTATGCCTATGCCTATTATAGCTCCTATTGTAGATATCATTCTGCCTTCAAACAAAAATACTCTTGTTATCTGATGGTCTGTAGCACCTAGATTTCTTAGTGTTACAACATCATCCTTTTTATCGATGATGAGCATTGATAGACTTCCTATAATATTAAAGCATGCCACCATTAAAATGAATGTGAGAAATATATATGCTATAAATTTCTCTATCTTCATTATTTTGAAAGTGTCTTCCTGTTGCTCATAACGATCAAGCACACTGTATTTTTTGCCGGCAATCTGCTGCATTTCACTTTTCACTGCATCAAAGTCAGAGCCGGGTTTAAGTCTCAATTCAAGCGATGTAAGCATTCCCTGTTGTCCGAATAAGTTACGGGCGAAAGCTATAGGGGTTATGATATAATTCTTATCATATTTTGCTTGCTTTACAGTGAATAGTACCCCGGGAGAATATAGATCATCCTCAACGAATCCATCTGTTGGGTTTGTCATATCAAGTTGTCCATCACGCTTAGGAGCATATATCTTAAGCGCATCCTTAAATTGTGCGCCTGTACCTAAATCTTCGGCCAAGCGTATACCTAGTACACCATAATTGAGGTCGGCTGCATGCAACTCAAATCTCCCGTCACCATATAATATGTCATTGATATGAGTAAGATCCGAGAAATTATCGTCTACACCTTTTATTGTTACCATAGCCTGTCGGTCTCCATATATAGCCAAAGCTTGGTCCTCTACACTTTCAGTTGCCACATCAACATCCGGAAGATGGCGAATCTTTGTAAGTATGGGATCATCAGATGGAGCACTCTTACCTTGCACAGGCATTACTTTCAGTTGCGGGTCGAAACTTGTGAAGAATGATGCAACAAGGTCTTCAAAACCATTGAACACACTTAAAGTAACAACGAGTGCCATAGTGGCAACAGCTACACCTACGACAGATATGCCGCTGATGAGATTAATAACATGAGTGCTCTTTCTTGAGAACAGATAACGTCGTGCAATGTAAAACGGGAAATTCATTATTTGCTTTCTTCTTTTTCGTCTTCTTTAAGCAGACTATCTATATGTTCTATATAATCCAGAGAGTCGTCGACGAAGAATCTTAGTTCTGGTATTATGCGTAGTTGATGGCGAACGCGAGTGCCGAGTTCATAACGTATTGTCTTTTCATTGGCAGTTACATTCTTAAGAATCTCATCACTTTTTTCGGATGGGAAAATACTTAAATAAGCAGTGCATACACTCACGTCAGGACTGATGCGGACGCGTGTAACTGAAACCATTACACCGTGCATCATACGTGTTTGTGACTGGAATATGACGCTCAATTCTTTTTGCAGC
>OBMA010002582.1_pt1 | contig 10497 bp, 8 predicted proteins | sample 1539141 | NCBI WGS metagenome assembly OBMA01 (sample SAMEA3991484, study PRJEB22521) | metagenome | biome: anthropogenic terrestrial biome; feature: sewage plant; material: raw primary sludge | place: Sweden | collected 2012-09-26 | reverse complement strand
GGATTGTAGACTGGCATAAAAAGCAACTTGAATTGAGTTGGTTTTCTCAATCAATATATGAACTAAAGATTACAGTAGTAATCTTTAGTTTGTTAAAACCTGCTATTTATAACTTTTATACTGGGTAAAATTTGGTAAAAATCTAACTTAATTTTCTCTTAATTATAAGTTTTTAAAGGAAACGGAAGTTGAGTTAAGATGCCACCATCTCAGCAAAAAAAAATCAAATAAGAAAAGTAGATATTCAATAAATTAAATAATTTTTAAGCTTTATGACATCACCTGTCATTTTCTCTTTCTATATTTGTCTTGTTTAGTTGAGGCTCTTAAGCTTAATCAACTGCCGCAATGAAAAGTACTCAGGAAAAGAAAATCGATATGATAATACGTTCAGGCCCATTTACCAATAAGCATAGGAAGAATGCTTTAAAGCGTATTTTTAGAGCATTAATACAGGGAAAAATAAAGTGGGCTGAATTAAAGAGATTCTATTTAGCAATGTTGCACCTAGAACGTTATTTAGAAAGACTAAACATTGTTTAAAATAAAATTAAATTAATGGTTTTTTTTTGTTATTTATTGTGAATTTTTGTTTTTGTAATGTGTTATATTTCAAGCATATCAAAACCTTAAAAGTTTGGTATATGTTTTAAATAATTAGAGAAAATTTATGCAACGTGATGATTCTATTCATGAGCGTTTAGCTGACCGATTAGCAAATATTTTAACAAAGTTAAATATGGGGTATCAGTTAAGTATAAAAGAGCTCGCATCCGAGTTTGGGGTAAGTACACGTACTATTTCGAGAGATTTTGATCGCATTAACACTTATTTGCCTTTGTTACAGGATAATGAAAATAAAAAATTTTACCTAGATTTAAATTATTTGGGAAAAATTGCTCCAAAGGATATCCGTAATTTTGCACAGCTCTCAGGAATTAGTCATTTGTATCCCTCATTGGATATGTCTTTTCTGCGTGAGCTTTTAGATAGTCGAGCGCATCAGATTTATAGTGCTAAGGGTTACTCTTTTGAAGATGCTAGTCAGTTTAAAGAATTATTCAAAGTTCTTGGAAAAGCAATTCAAGAGCAGCGACAAATTGGTTTTCTATATAAAGGAGAATCTAGACTGGTTCAACCTTATCGCTTGATTCATCATCATGGTAGCTGGTATTTGGCAGCAGTTAGAAAAGATCAATTACGTACTTATCGCATTTCACATATTCAACTTATGCACGCTACGCATGAATATCCTCAATTTATTCCAGATCAAAATATTGTAAAACTTGTGGAAGATGATGACAGCATCTGGTTTGGACAGGATAAACAGGAAATCATTTTATCTATTGATAGTCAGGTTGCTTTTTATTTTAAACAGAGATCAATACTACCTGAGCAACAAATTGTAAGAGAGTTGGGGGATGGTGGGTTGTTGGTTTCTTCTAAAATTAATCATGATATGCAGTTATTGCCTTTAATTCGTTTTTGGATTCCACATCTTAAAATTGTAAATCCAGAAAGATTGCAAGATGAGATGGAAAAGGGACTAAAGGAATATTTAGAGCGTAGGAGTTCATAATGGCGTGGAAGCCTAAACCAATGAAAATACAATGCCATCAATGTAAAAAAATAGGAATTTTTGCACCAAAAAGTGATGTGATTTTAGGTTTTCCACGATGTGTAAAATGTGGAATGGTAATGAAAGTTGTAGGAAAAGTGACATTATTAGATTGGGTGATATACCCACTAACTTATATACGTAATATTTAGAATTTTTAGAGCATAAATAATGGACTTAATAAAACAGCAAAATTTAAAAGATGATGTTGATACTTTTATTGGGGAATTATCTCAGACACAAGGATGGAGTAATACTCCAATTTTAAGCCTGAATAAACACCAATGGGATGAAAAATTTGAGCTTAATAATGGCAATGCTCGTTTTTTTCGTATTACTGAGCTTTCTGCCGAAGAAGAAGCAATATTACGACAAGACCTTGAAAATGTAATCGCTTGTTTAGATTGTCCCGATTATTGTTGGATATACTATATTTCGGGTACATCGGAAGGGATTGAACTTTATCTAGGAGTGGTAAATAAGGTTCAAAAATCGGGTGTACATGAATATAGTGAGCTTCTAACCAGCCAGCTAGAGGGGAATCTGACAGGTGTACAACTGGAAAAAGTCAGTAGCGAAGATTTATCTGTAAAAATTATTCAGCCATTACAGGAATCGATATATTTTGGGTTGCTGCATGGCGTACCCTCTCGCAGTATCGACCAGCAATCACAGACTGGGCAGAACATTACACAGGGAATAGACCGTCTTGCTCGTGGTTTGTCAGGTGAGGTCTGGCAGCTTTTATTAGTGGCTGAGCCTGCACAGGAGTTTGAAATTAACCAGCAAATTGATGAATTGTTACAGCTTTCATCTGATTTACATCCACATATCAAGCGTTCACAGCAGTCAGGTGAAAATGACAGTACAACAACTTCAAAGACCACAGGGCGGAGTAGTAGCTATGGTTTAACCAAGAATACAGGAACGAGTTTCTCTAAAACGGATGGTACTGGAGATAGTAGAACTGTTAGCCATTCAAAAGGCGATAATGCTGGAGGAAGTAGAACTAAAGGAGAGAATAGTAGTTATTCTAGTAGTAGTGATACAACCAACTGGGGGAAAAATTCATCTAAGACGATTGCAGATGGAACAAGTACCAATGAATCCCAAACTGTAGGGAAAAATACAGGTAAATCTATTTCTAAAACTGATTCTGATAATAGCTCTACAAGTACTGGTACAAGTATTGGTTCATCAAAATCGGATACGTTTGAATACATCAATAAAAAAATTGAACGTGTACAAAGCCATATCAATGACAAATTGATTGAGCGTTTTGATTTAGGGCGTAGTAAAGGTATGTTCCGTACCGCAGTCTATTTGGCTGCACCAACACCTGTCGTTTATAATCGTTTATCTCGTGCCATGGTATCCGTTTTTCAGGGCAATCAATCGCATTTTTCGCCACTTAAAGTAACGGATTTTTCTTTACAAAAAAAACAAGTTCATAATCTATTTTTAGTACAGCGTTTGCCACAGTCAAATATGAGTAATCAACTGGCATTGATTCACAGTATTCCACAGGCTAAACAGGCATTTTCCGCAGCAACATGGCTTAATGCTAATGAGCTTTCCTTATTGGCAGGTTTACCAAGTCGTGAAGTAGCAGGCATTAAATTACGCAAAAATGTTGATTTTGCAGTAAATCCAGTAAATCCAAAAGATGGTTTTGATTTGGGTGTTGTGGTGCAGCATGGACGTAAGCTCAAAGATAATGTGGTGCGTTTAGATAAAAAATTACTCAATCAGCATATTTTTATTTCAGGGGTTACAGGAGCAGGTAAAACCACCACTTGCCAACAGATTTTGATTAACTCAGGTTTACCTTTTTTGGTTATTGAGCCTGCTAAAACTGAATATCGTAGCTTATCGAAGCATCATCCTGAAATTGAATATTATACTTTGGGTAATGAAAAAGTTTCACCATTTCGTTTTAATCCATTTGAATTATTACCGAATGAGCCTTTATCAGGTCATATTGACATGCTTAAAGCAACATTTGCCGCAGTATTTCCAATGGAAGCTTCAATGCCATATTTAATTGAAGATGCAATTGTTCGTAGTTATGAGCAGAAAGGCTGGGATATTCATTATGATGAAAACTATATTTATCCTGATCCTTGGAATTGTGGTGGACAAAGTTTTCCTATTTTTTCCGAAGTATTATTGACCTTAAAAGAGGTAATTAAATCTAAAAATTTTGGAACTGATTTACAGCAAAAATATGAAGGTTCATTAATTTCTCGCTTAGATAATCTGACCACAGGTGCAAAAGGTCGGATGCTGAATACTCGCAATTCAATTGACATCAATGAGATGCTTGATAAAAAAGTTGTGATTGAGTTAGAGGATTTACGAGATGAACAAGATAAATGTTTAATGATGGGGTTGCTGATTGGGCGTGTGGCTGAAGCAGTTAAACAACGTCATAAAAAAGACCATAGTTTTCAACATCTCACTTTATTGGAAGAAGCACACCGTTTGTTATCTAAACCACAAGGTGGGGAAGATAGTTCTAAACGTTTGGGTGTAGAATTATTCGCTAACCTTTTAGCCGAAGTCCGTAAATATGGTGAAGGTTTGATTATTGCTGATCAAATTCCAAATAAATTGACACCAGAAGTCTTAAAAAATACTAATACCAAAATTATCCATCGACTATTTGCTGCTGATGACCGTCATGCGATTGGTGATACGATTGGTTTAGACGATGAGCAAAAAGAGTTTTTAACCTTGCTGACCGCAGGTGAAGCGATTGTTTATAGTGCGGGTTGGCATGAAGCAGTCAGAGTGCAAGTACATACACCAAATGATACCAATGCACCTGAAATAGATGTGGATATCATTAAACAACTTGGACAACAACGAATATTTACTCAACAAGCAAAACTCTATCCACGTTTATCCAAGCATTATGATTGGAATGAGATTGGGGTAGAAGTCTTTAATCAATATCTAGTGGACGCAACTAGAATGTTAAATTTATTGATTCGTATGGGGATGAAAGCTGACGATTTAGATTGGAAAGCTCGTACCTTTGAAGCAATGCAAGTATTGGCAGAAAAATACCCATTTGTACCTGTAAAACCGACAGTATTGATATTATTTGAAGATATTGCACCGATCTCACCTGAACGTATTTATACACGTAACGCCCAAACAGTGAAATTAAAGGCTGTGGAATTATTTGCAATATTGTGGGATTTAGTCCAGTTAAATTTATTAGAATCTTTAGATGCAGAAAATACGCTCCAGCGGATTTTAGGTGAAGAAAATATTAAGGCTAGTGCAAATATTTGGTTAGATATTGTTGAGATGTGCAATAACATTAAATCAATTTAAGGAGAAATAAAAATCATGGGTTGGTTTAGTAGTTTGATAGGATCTGGTTCATTTTCAAGTCAATCGGAAACACCTGAAGACAATGCCACATATAAAAAATATGCTGCGGAAATCAATAATTTTGAACTGGATCCGAAATTAGTTAAACAATCGGTCAGTTCTAAAAATAGTAGTCTTCAACTCAGTCAAATCCAAGATGATTTAAATGAAATAGATAGTCTTGATGACGTAAAACAACATTTTCAGGAGAAATAAAATGGGTTGGTTCAGTGATGCCTGTTCTGCGGTTAGTTCCGCATTTAGTAGTGTCTGTTCTGCGGTCAGTAGTGCATGTTCTAGTGTGTTAAGTGGGATTTCCAATGTATTAAATAGTTCTTCAGGCTCATTTATTACAGCATTAGCACTTGCTTTACCTATCTCTGGTGCATTAGCAAAAGCTATTACAGCGATAGATGTGATTAGTAAAATTTTAGGAATGTTAGAGCCTAATGAAACCACAGAAGAGATTGGTGATCGTGCGATACAGGCACAGGATCATGGAATTAGTCCTGAGAACTATGCAACTTATAAAGAATATCTGGCTGCGATTAAAAGTTTTGAATTAGATCCTAAAAAATCTGCTGAAACAAGTGACCTCGATAAAATGGCAGCAGGTATTGGCGTACAGTATTGGGGTTTTGAAGAAAAATTTGGGGTTGGTACAGGAGACTTATTATCTAAAACTGTTGAGTCACCAGATTATTTCACAGGAGATCGTTTAGCTAGCTTCCTTGATAAAGTTGAAAATATATCTGATGTTGTCCAGTTTTTTGATGGAAAGCTTTCATCAAATGAACGTAATGCTGTGGAAGATAAATTGATTGAAGCTGAAAAAAGTATCAATCCAGATAAATCAACTGCAAATATTTTAAAAGAACTGAATGACAATACTCAATTTAGGAACTATACCCATGAGTAAACAAAAAGCCACTATTAACGATGACCTACAACATTACTTATGTATTTTGGCATTTAAAGAACATCTGGTCGCATACCAAAGTATGCAATCAGAACCCTGGCAGCTAATTCAAATTAAGGGTGGTCAGCAATATCTACACAAGGATAAGGCGAGTAGCTTAAAAGATGTATTAAGCGATATTTCTGCTAACTTGAATTTAAAAGATGGCTTAGAAAAAGTAAAAGTGAGTCTACTTTATCAACAGGGGCAAGATAAGCTATTTATTGATGCTGTGAAAAACTTACAGGAATATCACTGCAAGACATGGCAAATACTCAACTGGGACAGTATTTATCAATATGCTTTACAGATATTGAATATCGAGCAGGTATTTTTTGATACTCAAACAGTCGATCATCCATGGGTACAAGATCATATTTTGCCATTGGTTTGGCATGAAAACAGTATTGAGCACCAACAGCAGGCTTTAGCTGCTTTACGTCAGGAAAAAAATCAGATTGAAGAGCAGCTTGCATTAATGCGCTCTGATGCAGAACAAGCCTTGGCTCAACAAGTGAATAAACTTGAAAATGATAAGCAACAGTTACAACAACAGATTGTTGATGCAAGAGTGCAATTGCAAAAATTGCAGCAGCCTGACTTAGAAAGCCTTTTGGTTTTTCTACCTGTCATTTTTAAAGATTTCTGGAATGTGGTACGTCCTGATGAACTGGCGATGATTATTGGGGTACTTAATACGCCATCAGTGCCATCACCATACCATTCACCAAGCCTAAGCACAGTTCAACAAAAGAAACGTCAATATTTAGCACTGTCAGAAGAAAGTCAGGGCAAAATTTTGGATTTATGTCGAGAGTTGGTACATAACCATAATGCGTTACAAGTACATCAGGAATTTAAAGCTTTAGTCGGGGCGTTGGATTAATTATGGCAAAAGATGACAACATGCCTACTAAAAAAGAAATCATTCAATTTCTTGAACGTGTAGAACAATTAAACGAGGACGACAACGTGTTTAAAGAAAAATTGGGTGGCTTATTACGCAAAATTGTTGGTAAAACAGCAACCCAAAATGATACTTCGCCTATACGACATGATACAAAATCGGAAAATCATTTATTATCAAACTCAAAACTGACAGAGCTTGAACAGCGTATCCATGCTATACAGCAGGATAATGATAACTTAGGTCAAAAAATAACACAGCTTAAACATACTAATAAGAAATTAGAGGAAGAAAATATGGGGATTTTGGATTTATTTAAGCGAAAAGAACAAGATGTTAGTCATTTACAGCAGCAGATTAGTGGATTAAGTCAAGACAACCAAAAGCTTAAACAAAATAATGAGTCTTTAAGTACTGAAAATCAAGATTTAAATAAAAAACTTGGTTCATTTAACTGGGCAAATTCACTTAAATCAGAATTTAATTTTTTAAAACAAGTACAGTCACATCCAGAGCTTGCCAGTATTTTATTGCCAAATGGTGATGATAATGTCCTGCAATTAATTGCGATTGCATCTCAATGGAATAATGTGTTACGAGTTTGGGATGCTTTAGCAACACAAATTAAAAATACACAACAAGCAATTTCTGTAACAGAACAGCAGATTATTGAGCATGGTTTGGCTTTATTTAATCTGACTCTACAAAGTAATCAGGCAACCTTGAAAAATCCAGAGTTTGGTGAAAGTTATGATTATGATATTCATCAAAAAGTATCAGGTAGTGGTGGAAGTATTGAGCAAGTATTACTCGCAGGTTTATATAATGCCGCAGGCGAAAATGTAAGAGCTGCAATAGTAACTACACGTTAATTTTAGAAATGAATAAATTCCCCTTATATAGCAAAGAGACAAGGAGGAATAATGATGAATAGAAATAGCCTAAGAATAGGGAAGTCATGAGTCAACTCACCAATACGTATGATGTTTATTTACCTAAAGCCAAGCAACAGGTATTACAAAAACTTATAGCAAGTGACATCAAGAATAAGCTTGCTGAAACAGAAAAAGCATTGGTGAGCTATTTTAAGACACAACGTTGGTGGATAATTAATAATGGTGAAGCTATTTTAGATAACCAAACTGGGCTATTGTGGCAAGGTAAACCTAAATCAACGCAATATAAATATGACCAGCAAGATGCTGCACAAATGAATATTGGCCATATTTTGGGTTTATCACACTGGCGGCTTCCAACAGCATCACAATTGGAAAATTTGGTTAAAACTGAACCGAAATTTCCATTAAGGACAGGAGAGTATTATGAAATAAATAACTGGTGGGCATGGCTTACATCAGATAAAAAAGTAGCAAAGTTAAAAGAGAAAAATATTGGCTTTGGTCAGTTTTTTGAGAAAAGAACTAGAAATTTGAATAACTCCAATTTTGGTTATGCCATTTCTTCTGTATATCGCTCAAGAACTGAAGAATATAATGAATATCAAATCGCTAAAGTTATCTCAGTAAGCTCTTTCTTGAAAGATTTTTCTGATATTGAATGCATCAACGCATTTTTGGATATGGGTTGGAACTTTCAACCACACGCAGTAAGCAATGGAGATACAGCTTATAAAGCATTCTTAATGACTCTATCAAAATATAAATTATTGTTATCATTAAACTCAAAAGAGCAATTAGATATTATTACATCGTGGAAAAATATTGATTATTTTTCTGTTCGCTTACCTGTCATAGATGCTCCAGTTTTTACTGATAATCATAAAGGTTTATGGGAATTCTACGCTCCAGAATCTCAACAGGATAAATTTAATAAAGTTCAGTCCGAAACCTCTGTACGTGGTCGAAATCCTGCTTTAGATATTCAACATGCACCCGTTGCAATTGACTTTGGTACAAGTAGTACGGTCGTTGCCATTCGTCAAAATGGGCGCGATGAATTATTACGTATTGGAATACAGGAAAAAGACTTAAATAAAGCGATTAGTGCAGAGCAATTTGAAAACCCAACGATTTTAGAGTTTTTAAACCTTAATGAATTTCAAACTGCATGGCAAAGTGAAGCCTATCGTCCTTTGGTTAATTGGGATCATGTACATTGTTCGCATGAAGCCAAAGCCAGTTTAAATAATAATAAGGAAGCAGATAGCAAGGTTATTTCAAGTATATTCCCACGTTTAAAACAATGGGCATTACGTGATGCTCAACAAACCAGAGTTGTGATTACTGACCAACAAGGCACAGAATATACGGTTCAACCATTAACGGAATATAACCCTGTTAAAGGTCAAGCGATTCAAATCAATCAAAACTACCCTGAACTTGATCCAATTGAACTCTATGCTTGGTTTTTAGGTATGAATATCAATTGGCGTGGTCGTGGCATATTTCTTGATTACTACATGACTTTTCCAGTCGCATATCCAATTGAAGTAAAAGATAAAATTCTGGCTTCTTTTCGCCGTGGTTTAATGCGGAGCTTGCCAGAATCTTTAATTGCGGATGAACAGTTTAACCAATTTAGTGTTCGGGAATGGGCTTCTGAACCTGCCGCTTATGCAGCCGCAGCTTTGGAAAAACTCAATATTGAACCGACTGAACAAGGCGTTGCTTATGCTGTATTTGACTTTGGTGGGGGTACAACCGATTTTGATTATGGTATTTATCGAGAACCGAATGAGCAGGAAGAAGACTTATACGATCATGTAATTGAACACTTTGGTGCATCGGGTGACAAATTTTTAGGCGGTGAAAACTTACTGGAGAATCTTGCTTATATCGTCTTTAAATATAATCAGGAAATTTGTCGTAAACAAAAAGTAAGTTTTACCAAACCCCTAGATGCCGAAAAATTTATAGGTCATGAACAACTTATTGATGATAGTCAAATGGCTTATACCAATACGTCTTTACTGATGGCAGCATTACGTCCATTTTTAGAAAAAGGTCAATTTACGGATGGTTTTGCAGGGGCTTTGGACATTAAGTTGCTCAACCGACAAAATGAGGTTGTAAATTGTCAATTTACGGTCAAACAAGATGAATTGTTATCTTATCTAAAATGCCGTATCTATCAAGGCTTCGTTAATTTCTTTGTAGAGCTAAAACAGGCATTTACAACACAGCATCAAGCTTTACCTAAAGTTATTCATATTTTGCTAGCAGGAAATGCCAGTCGTTCCAAATTGGTGAAAGAATTATTAGTGGGTATTGAGAAAAAAGATCAAACTCAAACCACATTATTAAATCTAAGCACAATTTTTGGTCAGGATATTCCTGAATTTAAAATTCATTATCCACTAGATGCCGACCTTAAACATCATGATGTCATTACTGCAAAAACAGGCGTGGCATTGGGATTATTACGTCTTTGCCCAGGAGAGGGTTTAAAAGTCATTAACTATGCCAAAACAAATGATGATGCAAATAGTCCATTCCAGTTTTATGTTGGTCGTCAAAAACGTGGGGTATTTGAAGTCATGATAAAACGTGGCGATGCGTACCATCAATGGCAGCAGATTGGTGCTGTGAGTGAAGATGGGATTTTCCTATTACTTTATAGCTCTTTGGCACAAGCCTTAACGGATGAGGGAATGAAGCGGGGAGCAACAGG
>OBMA010002581.1_pt1 | contig 10500 bp, 10 predicted proteins | sample 1539141 | NCBI WGS metagenome assembly OBMA01 (sample SAMEA3991484, study PRJEB22521) | metagenome | biome: anthropogenic terrestrial biome; feature: sewage plant; material: raw primary sludge | place: Sweden | collected 2012-09-26 | reverse complement strand
CCGAGATTGAGCAACAATTGCGTCGTGAGGCTGCTGTTGCGCTTGCAAGTGATGAGACTCAAAAATCATTGAGTGGTTTTTCTGCAGGCACATCAATTGGCAAGCCACAGTCCGTATCATGGTTGTTTGACAATCAAGTATCAGAAGCGATTGCCCTCAAGGCGATGAGCTTGCCTGCTAAAGACTTTCCCACTTTGGCCGTGGTTTCAGACAAAAACAGTGTGTCCCTTATTCGAGTGATTAAGGAACAACCCCTTCCACCCGCTGAGATGAATTTGGTTGCCCAATGGGCACAAAGCAATTGGGCAGGGACTGCAGATGGTTTGGCGTTTAATGCGTATATGAGCGCTTTGCGTGAGCGCATGGGTGTAAAGATATATCCTGAGCGGATTAAACTGGCTGCACAATAATTTCATCAATCTCTTGAACGCGCTCATATTCAATGGGCGTGTTTGCATTTTTAAAGTGTTTTTTAGTTCATCAAATTGGAGTCACCGTGTTATCAGCCGTTAATATTACCCAGCAGTTTGGCGCAAAGCCATTGTTCGAAAACATCAATGTTAAATTCGGTGAAGGCAACCGTTACGGTTTGATTGGCGCGAATGGCTGCGGTAAATCCACTTTGATGAAAATTTTGGGTGGTGACTTGGAACCTTCGGCAGGTCAGGTGGTGATTGAGCCCAACGTGCGCTTGGGTAAATTGCGCCAAGACCAATTCGCGTATGAAGATATGCGCGTGTTGGATGTCGTGCTGATGGGGCATACTGAGATGTGGGCGGCGATGACTGAGCGTGACGCGATTTACGCCAATCTGGAAGCGACCGAAGACGACTATATGCGTGCGGCAGAACTTGAAGGCGTGTTTGCGCAGTTTGATGGCTATACTGCCGAAGCGCGTGCAGGCGAGTTATTGCTCGGCGTGGGTTTGCCGATTGAATTGCATCAAGGTTTGATGAGTGCGGTTGCACCAGGTTTGAAAGTACGGGTGTTGTTGGCGCAAGCCTTGTTCTCAAACCCGGACGTATTGTTGCTCGATGAGCCAACCAATAACTTGGACATCGACACGATTCGTTGGTTAGAGGGTGTGATTAACGAGCGCGATTCAACCATGATTATTATTTCGCATGACCGACATTTTCTCAATGCGGTCTGCACCCACATGGCGGATATGGACTATGGCACATTGACGGTGTATGCGGGCAATTATGATGATTACAGCCTCGCATCAGCCGAGGCGCGTGCGCGTCAAATGGCAAGTAATTCAAAGGCCAAAGAGCGCATTGCCGAATTACAAGAGTTCGTAGCACGTTTCTCGGCGAATAAGTCCAAAGCCTCACAAGCGACTTCGCGCCAAAAAATGATTCAAAAAATCAAAGCGGACACTGTGGAAATGAAGCCATCGTCGCGTCAAAATCCGTATATTATTTTTGAGCAAAACAAAGTATTGCACCGTTTGGCATTGGAAGTTGAGCACATCAGTAAAACGTTTGATCGCCCGATTGTCAGCAAATTTAGCACCATGGTCGATGCGGGCGATAAAATCGCCATCATTGGTGGCAACGGCGTGGGTAAAACCACTTTATTGCGCATCTTGCAGGGCGAACTTGCGCCCGACAGCGGCACGGTCAAATGGTCAGAAAATGCTGACGTGGGCTATATGGCGCAGGATGTGGCCGAACATTTTGATTCAGATGAAACAGTGATGGAGTGGATGGGCAATTATCGCCAAGCAGGTGATGATGACCAAGCGATTCGTGGCGTGCTAGGTAAATTACTGTTCTCAGGTGAAGATGTCGGCAAAGCAGTTAAAGTGTTGTCGGGTGGTGAAAAACACCGCATGAGTTTTGGTCGCTTGATTTTGGGTCGTCACAATGTGCTGATGCTCGATGAACCAACCAACCATTTGGATATGGAATCCATCGAGTCGTTGCAATTGGCTTTAGAGAAATATAAAGGCACAGTATTCATCGTCTCGCATGACCGTCAATTTATTGATAACGTCGCCACGCGCGTGATTGAAGTCAAAGGCGACGGTACGATTGTTGATTTCCGTGGCGATTATGAAGAATATTTAGATAGCCAAGGAATTGAAGGGTAGAATACCGCAAATCATAGACAGCAGGAGACATCATGCCAGTGCTTCAACTCATCGCTCCATCGGGCAACCCGCATGACCGCAACGCAGTAGCGCGTGGCGTCGACTACTTCACGCGCCAAGGCTGGCGCGTCACAGGGCAAGCCTGCGCGTTGCGCCAAATGCAACGCTTTGCGGGCACAGATGAGGAGCGTTTGCATGAAATCAACAGCCTCACGCGTTTTATCAATCCAACTGAAGAACTCAAATCCAAACGCCCCGACTTGGTGATGGCATTGCGTGGTGGCTATGGCTTATCGCGCTTGCTCGATCGCATTGACTATGCAGAAATTGCCAAGGCAAAATTGTGCTTTATGGGGCACAGTGACTTCACTGCATTTAATTTAGCTTATCTCGCGCAGGCAGGCATGCCTTCGTACAATGGTCCGATGATGAGTTACGATTTTGGCGCGGACACGCCCTCAAAATTCATGCTGTCGCATTTTTGGAATTTACTCAACCACGGTGAAGACACCATCTCAGTGAAAATCGCGCAACCGTATACCTTCAATGTCAATAAAACTTTGTGGGGTGGTAATCTCACCATGATTAACCAACTCATTGGCACGCCGTATTTGCCAAACATCGAGGGTGGGATATTGTTCTTAGAAGACATCAACGAGCATCCCTATCGGATTGAGCGCAATCTGTATCAACTGCGCGACGCAGGCATATTGGAACAACAATCTGCGATACTGCTGGGGCAATTCAATGGTTTTCAGTTGTATGATTCAGACGCGGGCTATGATTTCGGTGCAATGGTTGAGCACTTCCGCTCGCGTTGTGATGTGCCGATTTTAACGGGTTTGCCCTATGGTCACGTGCGCGAAAAAGCCACTTTACCTGTTGGACAAAAAGCGCAATTGCGTGTGCAGGGCGAGGCGGGATTTGAGTTGGTAGTGCGTGCGATTGCTTGCGTTTAAAATCGGTGTCACCGATTTTTGACTCAACGCAAATAATAAGTGGTGCGCAAAACCGTAATTCGTGCGATATAACCCTGCGTTTCATTGGGCATTTTGTTCAAGCGAAATTTTGAGTAGTTGCTTTCGGTATCGCCCTTCTTCGGTTTGACATATTGGTCAACATTGCCCAAGCCCCAATTGTAGGCAGCTAAGGTCAACTCCAAATTTTTATCGTAGCGTATGTACAATTGGCTCAAATATTTTGCAGCGGCAATGGCCGAGCCTTGTGGGTGGGTGCGGTCATCTAACCCCATGTCTTTAGCCGTTGGGAGCATAAACTGAAACAAACCCTTTGCGCCTGCGTGGCTCTGCGCTTGTGGGTCACCCGCGGATTCTTGGTGCATGACCGCAGAGAGCAATCCTTTGGGGAGTTTGTATTCTTGCTCCAAAGCTTCTAATTTTAATTCGTCGCGCCACTTATACACACGCAGTGCCACCGCATCATCACCCGAGCGGTAACCCAATTCGCGCAGTACTGGCCACAGCACAAACATAGCAACCAAAAATAAAACCGTCATCAGCAGCCACTGAACGCGTTTTTTAGGGGTATTGGTATGGATGTGCGTCATGTATGTGCATTTTTTTGGGGGTCAATCGAGAGTATTTCATCGGGCGTATTTTACCCAAAAAAACATAACGCATGGTGCTGAAAAAATCAGATGTCATGGCTGTCGAATCAACGCTTTGGTTAGTTTTGTGGTGTCTAATCGCCCCTCACACAGCACACGATGTCCTGCGTTGGTTAACACGGGAATGCGCATCTCATACTGAGTCTTATATTCGGGTATCTCTTCAATATCCACCCAAATCAACTCGAAATCTAATTGATTCTGAACGCAGTACACGCGCAAATCAGCCCACATGTCATGGCATAGATGGCAAGTTTCGCGCCCGTATAAATACAAAGCAGGTTTATTCATGTGCCGTAAGACTAACGAACTGACGCGCATTGTCCCGAATAATATAGAGCACCACTGAATCGCCATCATTCAAGTTTTGTGCGATTTGGTTGAACTGAGCGGTGCTGATCAGTGGTATTTTATTGACGCTGATAATCCAATCACCTACCTGTAACTCATTGCTTGGTCCATCACTTTTTACTTCGGTGATCAGTACGCCGCCGCTGATATCGACTGCATTTTTCTGAGCGGTGGACAATGTACGGGTACGCAAACCCAATTTACGCCAAGACCATGAGGCAACGGCAGCGTTTAATTTTGGACCAATCAGTTGTAATTCAATTCGTTCGCCTGCGCGAAAAACCGTCAATCGTGCTTGATGATCTTGGCGTAAAAAGTCAGGTAACGCGTTTAAATCAGTGGCTCCAACCACCCTTTGTGACTCAAGCGATACGATCACATCATTTTTAAGTAGACCTGCTTTTGCCGCCATACTGCTTGGTCGTACTTGCAGCACAATCGCTCCAGACGCATTGGGCAAACCCAGTGCTGCGTCTTCGGATTGATTCATGTCTGTGGCAGAGAATCCAATGTAGGACATGGAGTTGAAGGTTGCTGAGTGTGTATCAAAGCCGTCCGAAGTGAGTTTAGCGAGCATGGGGTGGCGAAATAAATTCAGCGCGGTTTTCATGCGCGTCGAATTGATACCCAGTACTTGACCATAAACATTGAGTAGCGGACCACCACTGTTTTCAGGTGAAACATCCACATCGCTGACCAAACCAACCCCTGGAGTTTGCTCGGGCGTGCTGACAATTACCCCAACCGATGTCCCGCGTTTTTTAGCACCGATGGCAATCACCCCTTCACCTTCTTCGACCTGCTGTGCCAATGTGAGCGCGGGCAAGTTGTTGGCACGGATGCGCAACAATGCCACATCATTTTTCGGATCGCTGCGTGTGATGGTGGCTTTAAATTGGCGAGCATCTGCTAAAATGACCATCACTTCGTGCGCGCCCTTGACCCAGTGGTGGTTGGTCGCGATTTGTCCGTTGCTGCTGATGATGAAGCCACTGCCACTGATGCGTTTTTTAATCACAGGGGCTGCACGGGTGTTCTTGGCTGCTGGATTGTCGAGTAAAATCGATGATAGAGAGCGGTATACGGGATCGTCGGAGATGTCTTTGTACTGCTCTGGAATTTTGATTTTAACCCATTGAATGCCTTGTACCTGAACGATGGCTGCAGCACTGTCATTGACCAATTGGTTGACATTGACAACTGCATAAGCGACATTACATGCGCACGCGATGAGCCAAGCACTTAACAGTGCGTGAAAAGTAAGGCAAAATTCACGAGCGTGGTTTCGTTTAAATGGCATGATGGCAATAAAGTGTCTAAGGATAATGGTCGCTGTACTTTCAGTTACCCATGTTTGTATTTATGTTCTTTGTTTATTATAGCAAGGATTGGTCATAAGTCTTTACATAGAATGGTCAAATTTTCGCATCAAAATGGCGCATAAAAAAGCCACGCAAAAGCATGGCTTCCAAACGGTTTTATCCGTGCATAGCAAATAAATCGTTATGCGGCAAAATTTTTCGCCACAAAGTTCCAGTTGACCAAGTTCCAAAAACTTTCAACATACTTAGGACGTGCGTTGCGATAATCGATGTAGTAAGCGTGTTCCCACACGTCACAAGTCAACAATGCGGTGTTGTCAGTGGTTAGCGGTGTGGCTGCGTTTGAAGTCGATACCAAGTCCAACTCACCCGCAGGGGTTTTCACCAACCAAGCCCAACCAGAACCAAAAGTGGTTACTGCGCATTTGGTGAAGGCTTCTTTGAAGGCTTCAAACGAGCCCCATTTGGCGTTGATGGCATCAAGCAGTGCGCCAGTTGGTGCGCCACCAGCGTTTGGTGCCAAACTGTTCCAATAAAACGTATGGTTCCAAACTTGCGCTGCGTTGTTAAAAATACCACCTGAAGATTTCTTAATAATTTCTTCGAGCGTTGCGTTTTCAAACTCAGTGCCTTTAATCAAACCATTGAGGTTGGTCGCGTAAGTTTGGTGGTGTTTTCCATAATGAAATTCTAAAGTCTCAGCCGAAATGTGGGGTGCAAGCGCATCCATTGCGTAGGGTAAAGCGGGTAAAGTATGTTCCATTTTTTTGTCCTCTCGGTTTTATTCTGTTTCGGTATGATTGACCGTGCCAATCACGCGTCCACGCGCCAGTCGAATGGCAATACCATCTCCTGCACGCAGTGCACTCGCATTATAAACGATGTCCCCGTTTTGTGTTTGCACGTAGGCAAAACCCCTGTTCAAGACGTTTTCGGGGTTGAGTTGGTTCAGATGTTGCGCCGCGTTGCCAATGGAATGCGCGTATGTTTGCAATAAACGTTGGTGTGCTTGCCGCAATTGCCCTTGTTGGTGTCGCAAGGTTTGGGTCTGTAGGCTCAGGGTAGGACGGGTACGTTGAAAACCTTGTGCAGCGTACTCATGGCGACGCTTGTGATTTTCAAATTGTGTGGCCATGCTGTTTTGCAAACGCTGTGTCAAGTGTTGTAAGTGTGTGGATTGTTGATAAAGTCGTTGCGCAGGGGTGAGCAATTGTGCGGTCGCGCGGTCTAAACTTTGCTCGGCTTGCGCGAGTGTGTGCGCCATGTTGCGTTGCAGGGTACGCAATTGATTGGACAAAATCTCATGCCAATCGTCATGCGTGGGCGAACTGATGAGTTCGGCCGCAGCGGTGGGTGTGGCGGCGCGCACATCGGCAACGAAATCGGCAATTGTGGTGTCGGTTTCGTGTCCCACGCCGCTGATGATTGGCAGTCGGCTGTTGAATATCGCGTGTGCCACTTCGGGTTCATTAAACGCCCACAAGTCCTCCAAACTACCGCCACCACGGATGATGAGCAAGGCTTCTAAATCAGGGCTCTGGTTTGCCAGCGCAATCGCACGGGCAATTTGCCCAGCTGCCAGCTCGCCTTGCACCAGAGTGGGGTATATGTGCAGTTGGATGTGGGGTGCGCGGCGTGCCAAAGTGTGCGCCACATCACGCAATGCGGCGGCTTGTGGGGAGGTGACGATGCCGATTTTACGAACAAACGTGGGTAGAACTTTTTTGTGTTTGCTGTCGAATAAACCCTGTTGTGCCAAGTCTTCTTTGAGTTTGATAAAGCGTTCGTACAAAGTACCCAAACCCGCAGGGCGCATGGATTCAACCGTGAGTTGAAAGTCGCCGCGCGCAGCATACAAACCCACACTGACATAGGCTTGCACCGCGTCGCCCTCGCGCGGTTGCCATTTGAGCAAAGCCGCTTTTTGGCGAAACATCACTGCGCGCGCTTGGGCATTTTCGTCTTTGAGCGAAAAATACCAGTGCCCACTGGGGTATTGTTTGAGATTGGATATTTCGCCTCGCACCCACAGCAAGGGTACATTGCGCTCCAATAATGTGGCGATGCGTTGGTTGAGTTCGGAAATGCTCAGGGTATTGGGGGACATAGGGCATGGCATTCAATTAGATGACGCATTGTATCAGTTCGCACGCGCAGATTTTGGTGGAATCCAATTGTATGAATAAAGTCGGCATATTTTACTGAAACTGTGGATAAATCGCGTATAATCCGAAGTGAATTTTTTTACTTTTTTGTGGAGTGGGTATGAGTTACGAAAATAAAGACGAAGATCAAAAGTTTGCCTTAATCGTTTTGGGTGGCATTATCACAGCAGTGGTTGTCGGGGTTTTGGCGTTGTGCACATTGGTGGGTGTTGGTGGTGGCGATTCAGCGAATGCGCAAAAGGCCGATGCCTCAGCAATGGTAGCACCAGCGGTTTTGACCACGACAGCAGGTGCGGTAAGCGTTGCTGCTGATGAAGCCAAAGTGGTGGTGGAAAACGGCGTGGTGAAGTTCTACTTTGCATCTGGCAAAGCGGACTTGGCAACTGGCGCGAATGAGGCCTTGGCTGAAGTGGTTAAAGGCGTTAAAGCGGGTCAAAAAGCCGTGGTATCAGGCTTTCACGACAACACAGGTAATTTGGCAGCCAATCAAGAGTTGGCGAAACAGCGTGCCATCTCTGTGCGCGACACCTTGGTTGCTTTGGGTGTGCCTGCCGATAGCATCGAATTGAAAAAACCAGAGAATGCAGAAGGCACTGGCGATAATGCGCAAGCGCGTCGCGTAGAAGTGGTTTTGGCTAAATAAAGTAAGCCCACAGCAGACTGTGGTTCTGCACGTTTATTAAAAAACCCCTCGGACTGAGGGGTTTTTTATTGGGGTTGTGCTTGGGTTGTTCGCATTTAGGCTTTTTTGACAAATTGAGATTTCAAGCCCATTTGTCCGATGCCATCGATTTTGCAGTCAATATCATGATCTCCATCAACCAAGCGGATGTTTTTGACTTTGGTGCCGACCTTCACCACAGACGATGATCCCTTGACTTTTAAATCTTTAATCACAGTGACGGTGTCGCCGTCCCGCAAAACCTGTCCGTTGGCATCTTTGATGACGCGTTCTGATTCAGTCGATTCGGTGTCATCAGTGAGTGACCACTCATGCGTGCAATCAGGGCAGACATATTGTTCGCCGTCAAAATAAGTGTTTTCCAGACCGCAAACGGGACATGCTGGAGGTGTTGACATGGTGTTTTCCTTTATTAAATATAGTAAAAAGTTTAAAAATCTATTGCGCCAGTGGATTGGGGGTGGGCTCGGCGATTTTGTGCAAAATGTTGCGGTCGGTGTGGTGAAATGGCTCATCCATCCCTGGAATCAACATCACCGTGTCTTCGTCATAAGCCCATGTACCATCGGCGTTGATGGTCACTTTGATGCGAAATTCCACCGTTTTGAAGGCGTGTTCCAAAAATGGTGCGGAACGAATACCAAAACTCACATCGGTGTTGGTTGCCACCAATTCAAACTCAGTGGCATCGGCAGTCGCCTGTCCGACGGCCATCGCAATTTGTCCACGTGGAATAGTCAGGGTGTGTATGATGGTGTTGGTTGCGGGTTCCCACAACCAGTAGCCGACTTGATCGTGGTAGGTTTTAACTTGATCGGGTTTGGTCACATGAACGTGGTAGCGCAAGCCGTATAACAATTGCGGCCCATTGGTTTGTGGGTCTATCGGCTGCAACTCAATGCGTTCAACATAGGCTTGCTTTTTCGCGCCTTCGGCTTTGGGTTTGACATCCAAACCACGCGTGCCTTGCCAAATCCCCGCCATGGGTGTCAGCGGTCCTAAATTATTCAAAGTATTGACATCGATGTTTTGAGGTTCGGTGTAAATATCTTTCGGAAAATCGCTCATCTTTCGCTCCGTGTGATTAAATGGTGTGCATTTTCTCATGAAAGCAGGGTATTTGGCACAAAATCTGGTTGAGAATCGACAAATCTACCCTTGCAATGTACAGATTTGCCCCCACCATTAGGCTATCATGCTGTCTGCAAAAAACTGCGGACAAAAATCAACCAACAACGAGTTAACCAACAGCAAGAGTTATTAAAAAATGGCAAAACGAGATTATTACGAAATATTAGATGTGGCGCGCAATGCGTCGGATGATGAGATTAAAAAAGCCTATCGCAAATTGGCGATGAAATATCATCCTGACCGCAACCAAGACAACCCAAGTGCCGAAGAGAAGTTTAAAGAGGTCAAAGAAGCCTACGAAATGCTTTCTGACTCGCAAAAACGCGCCGCTTATGACCAGTATGGTCACGCGGGTGTTGACCCGAATATGGGTGGCGGTGGTTTTGGTGGCGGTCAGCCTTTCGGTGATGCCTTTGGTGATATATTTGGCGATATATTTGGCAATATGGGTGGTCGTCAGCAGCGTGGTGGCCCGCAGGTTTATCGCGGCTCGGATTTGCGCTACACCATGGAAATCGATTTAGAAGATGCCGCCAAAGGCAAAGTCACGCAAATTCGCGTGCCCAACTGGGACGAGTGTGATGCGTGTCACGGTTCGGGCGCGGAAACGGGGACGAAAGCCGAAACCTGCCCAACTTGTCAGGGACAAGGTCAGGTGCGCATGTCGCAAGGCTTTTTCTCAGTGCAACAGACCTGTCCAAAATGTCATGGCACGGGCAAACACATCCCCAATCCATGCAAAAAATGTCATGGGCAAGGCAAAGTCAAAACGCAAAAAACCCTTGAGGTCAATATTCCAGCAGGGATAGAAGACGGTATGCGCATTCGCAATTCGGGCAAAGGCGAGCCAGGTATCAATGGCGGTCCTGCGGGTGATTTGTATGTCGAGATTCATATCAAACGCCATAACGTGTTTGAGCGCGATGGCACGGATTTGCATTGCACGATTCCGCTGTCATTTACCAAGGCGGCATTGGGTGGAGAGATTGAAGTGCCGACCCTGCATGGTAAAGCGACCATGAATATCCCTGAAGGAACGCAGACAGGACAACGCTTCCGCCTGCGTGGTAAAGGCATGCCGCATGTGCGTTCGGCTTCAACGGTGGGCGATTTGTATGTGCACG
>OBMA010002580.1_pt1 | contig 10501 bp, 7 predicted proteins | sample 1539141 | NCBI WGS metagenome assembly OBMA01 (sample SAMEA3991484, study PRJEB22521) | metagenome | biome: anthropogenic terrestrial biome; feature: sewage plant; material: raw primary sludge | place: Sweden | collected 2012-09-26 | reverse complement strand
CCACAAACTTCAACAGAAGTTCTGGATTTCTTAACTGGATACGGTGAAAAATTCTTAGGAAAAACATCGGTTGTAGCCAAGGATACTCCAGCTTTTATCGGAAACAGAATTGGAATCTACGGAATACAAAGTTTGTTTCACTTAGTGAAAGAATTAGGATTAACTATTGAAGAAGTTGATAAATTGACAGGACCAGTTATTGGTCGTCCTAAGTCGGCTACCTTCAGAACGGTTGATGTTGTTGGTCTTGATACATTAGTACACGTAGCCAACGGAATCTACGAAAACTGTCCAACTGATGAGCAACACGAGTTGTTCAAACTACCAGATTTCGTCAACAAAATGATGGAAAACAAATGGTTGGGAAGTAAAACAGGACAAGGTTTTTACAAAAAAGAAGGCAAAGAAATTTTATCTTTAGACTTAGACACTTTAGAATATCGTGCTGCAAAAAGAGCTTCTTTCGCAACTTTGGAATTGACAAAAACAATTGACAAACCCATCAATAGATTTAAAGTTTTAGTAAAAGGAAAAGACAAAGCGGGTGAATTCTATAGAAAAAGTTTCGCTGGAATGTTTGCTTATGTTTCGAATAGAATTCCTGAAATATCAGATGAATTATACAAAATTGACGACGCTATGAAAGCTGGTTTTGGATGGGAAAATGGTCCATTTGAAATTTGGGATGCCATAGGTGTTGAAAAAGGAATTGAAATTATGCAAGCTGAAGGTCTAGCACCTGCTGCATGGGTTACTGATATGATTGCTGCTGGAAATACTAGTTTTTATACTGTAAAAGAAGGGGCTACATATTTCTACAACGTTCCAACAAAATCACAAACAAAAGTTCCTGGTCAGGATGCATTCATCATCTTGAACAACATACGCGAAACCAAAAAAGTATGGAGCAACAGTGGCGCCATTATTCAAGATTTGGGAGATGGTATCTTAAACTTAGAATTCCAATCTAAAATGAATACTATTGGTGGCGATGTATTGCAAGGCATCAACAAAGCCATCGATCTAGCCGAGAAAGAATACCAAGGTTTAGTCATTGGAAATCAAGCAGCAAACTTTTCTGTTGGAGCCAATATTGGAATGATTTTCATGATGGCTGTAGAGCAAGAATACGACGAATTGAACATGGCTATCAAAATGTTCCAAGATACTATGATGCGTGTACGTTACTCTGGAATTCCAGTAGTAGTTGCACCGCACGGTATGACATTAGGTGGTGGTTGCGAAATGAGCTTACATGCTGACAAAGTTGTAGCTGCAGCTGAATCGTACATTGGATTAGTAGAATTTGGTGTAGGTGTAATTCCTGGTGGTGGTGGTTCAAAAGAAATGGCGTTGAGAGCGTCTGATTTGTTCCGTAAAAACGACGTAGAATTGAACGTACTTCAAGAGTATTTCTTAACAGTGGCTATGGCCAAAGTATCTACATCTGCTTATGAAGCTTTTGACTTAGGTATTTTACAACATGGTAAAGACATAGTGGTAGTCAACAAAGATCGTCAGATTGCTGAGGCTAAAAAACATGCTTTATTGATGGCCGAAGCTGGTTACACTCAACCTATTCGCAGAAAAGATGTAAAAGTATTAGGAAAACAAGCCTTGGGAATGTTCTTAGTTGGAACTGACCAAATGCAGGCTGGTAAATACATCTCTGAACACGACAAGAAAATTGCCAACAAATTGGCCTATGTAATGGCTGGTGGTGACTTATCTGAAGCGACCTTAGTATCTGAACAATACTTATTGGATATCGAAAGAGAAGCTTTCTTATCACTTTGTACAGAAAGAAAGACATTGGAGAGAATTCAATTTATGTTAACTAAAGGGAAACCGTTGAGAAACTAGATTGACGTACAAAGAATTAAGTATTAAGTATCAAGACCTAGAAATATGCATCAATTTGAGAAATTAAAGATTTGGCAAAAAGCAATGGATATTGCTGTAGATGTTTACAAAGTCACTTCAGAATTACCTTCTGATGAGAAATTTAACTTAACACATCAAATTAAAAAATGTGCCGTTTCTATTCCTTCAAATATTGCTGAGGGCTCAGGAAGAAACTCAAATAATGAGTTTGTGCATTTTCTTGGTATTGCAAATGGTTCTACTTATGAATTAATCACTCAATTAATGATTTCAAAACGCTTAGAATTAGTTGAAGAAGTAAAAATTACTCCAATCATCCATAATTTAGTTGAAGTGAGTAATATGAATTTTGCCCTTCAAAAATCTCTAAAAACTAATAACAAATAACGATTGGAAAATCTTAATACTTAATTCTCCAATCTTAATACTTTATAACAATGAAAACAGCATATATAGTAAAAGCTTATCGTACAGCCGTAGGAAAAGCACCAAAGGGAGTTTTTAGATTCAAACGCCCTGATGAATTAGCGGCAGAAACCATTCAGTATATGATGAATGAGTTGCCTGATTTTGACAAAACCCGTATTGATGACGTAATGGTTGGAAATGCAATGCCAGAAGCTGAGCAAGGTCTAAATGTCGGACGTTTGATTTCTTTAATGGGATTAAAAGTGAATGATGTTCCGGGAGTTACCGTAAACAGATATTGTGCTTCTGGATTAGAAACTATCGGGATGGCAACTGCCAAAATCCAATCTGGAATGGCGCATTGCATCATTGCAGGAGGAGCTGAAAGCATGAGTTATATTCCAATGGGAGGTTACAAACCAACTCCAGATTACAAAGTGGCTGCAGCTGGTCACGAAGATTACTATTGGGGAATGGGATTGACTTCTGAAGCGGTAGCAAAACAATTCAACATTTCTCGTGCTGACCAAGATGAGTTTGCTTTTCAATCGCACAACAAAGCCTTGAAAGCCCAAGCTGAAGGAAAATTTGACAACCAAATTGTACCTATTACAGTTGAGCAAACTTTTATCAATGAAAATGGTAAAAAAGAAACCAAATCGTATGTAGTAACTAAAGATGAAGGACCTAGAGCTGGTACTTCATTGGAAGCTTTGGCAGGTTTGCGTCCTGTTTTTGCTGCCGATGGAAGTGTAACTGCTGGTAACTCTTCTCAAATGAGTGATGGTGCTGCTTTCGTTTTGGTGATGAGCGAAGAAATGGTAAAAGAATTAAACATTCAGCCTATTGCCCGTTTGGTAAACTTTGCTTCTGCAGGTGTAGAACCAAGAATTATGGGAATTGGTCCAGTAAAAGCCATTCCAAAAGCCTTAAAACAAGCCGGATTGACACTAAATGACATCGATTTGATTGAGCTAAATGAGGCTTTTGCTTCTCAAGCTTTAGCAGTAACTAGAGAACTTAACTTAAATCCTGACATCATCAACGTAAACGGAGGAGCAATTGCTTTAGGTCACCCTCTAGGTTGTACAGGTGCTAAACTTTCGGTTCAATTATTCGACGAAATGAAACGCAGAGGCAACAAATACGGAATTGTTTCTATGTGCGTAGGTACAGGACAAGGAAGTGCGGGGATTTTCGAGTTGGTGTAAAAGCCCTCTATCCCTTCCTCTATGTAGGAATTAATATAATGCATTCAATTAAAAAAAAATAGTTTAACAATTTATACCCTACTTACCCCTAGTAGGAATTCCCATAAAGCTTACTCCACATTCGTGGTTTGGGTGCTTGGGTTAGGGGGCTACTATGAGCAATAAAACAAGAGGTGGTCAATTCATCGTAAAAGAAACAAAATGTGAAGATATTTTCACACCAGAAGATTTTAATGAAGAGCAGTTAATGATGCGTGACTCTGTAAAAGAGTTCGTTGACAAAGAATTATGGGCGCACAAAGATCGCTTTGAGAAAAAAGATTACGCTTACACCGAAGAAACTATGCGTAAAGCAGGTGAACTAGGTTTACTTGGCGTAGCTGTTCCAGAAGCTTACGGTGGTTTAGGAATGGGATTCGTATCGACTATGTTGGTTTGTGACTATATCTCTGGAGCTACTGGTTCATTTTCAACTGCATTTGGAGCACACACAGGTATTGGAACTATGCCAATAACATTGTACGGAACAGAAGAACAAAAATTAAAGTATGTTCCAAAGTTGGCTTCAGGTGAGTGGTTTGGTGCATATTGTTTAACTGAGCCAGGAGCTGGATCAGATGCAAACTCAGGAAAAACAAAAGCAGTTTTATCTGAAGATGGAAAATATTACACAATCACAGGACAAAAAATGTGGATTTCAAACGCAGGATTTTGTTCGCTTTTCATTGTTTTCGCTAGAATTGGCGATGACAAAAACATTACAGGTTTCATCGTAGAAAACGATCCTGCTAACGGAATTTCTATGAATGAAGAAGAGCATAAATTAGGAATTCGTGCTTCTTCTACTCGTCAGGTATTCTTTAACGAAACCAAAGTTCCTGTAGAAAACATGTTGTCTGAAAGAGGAAACGGATTCAAAATTGCAATGAACGCCTTGAACGTAGGACGTATCAAATTGGCAGCAGCTTGTTTGGATGCTCAAAGAAGAGTAATCTCTGGTGCAGTAAACTATTCTAATGAAAGAATTCAATTCAACACTCCTATTTCTCAATTTGGAGCTATCCGTTCTAAATTAGCTGAAATGGCTACATCATGCTACGCTGGTGAAAGTGCTTCATACCGTGCTGCTAAAGATATCGAAGACAGAATCGCAGAACGTGAAGCTGCAGGATCTACGCATCAAGAAGCAGAATTAAAAGGGGTTGAAGAATATGCTATCGAGTGTTCTATCTTGAAAGTAGCCGTTTCTGAAGACGTTCAAAACTGTACTGATGAAGGAATTCAAATTTTTGGTGGAATGGGATTCTCTGAAGACACTCCTATGGAAAGCGCTTGGAGAGATGCTCGTATCGCACGTATTTACGAAGGTACCAACGAAATCAACCGTATGTTATCAGTGGGTATGCTAGTTAAAAAAGCAATGAAAGGACACGTAGATTTGTTAGGACCAGCTTCTGAAGTACAAGCAGAATTAATGGGAATTCCTTCTTTCGAAACGCCTGATTATTCTGAATTATTTGCTGAGGAGAAAGAAATGATTGGCAAATTGAAAAAAGCGTTCTTGATGGTTGCTGGTGGAGCGGTTCAAAAATACGGTCCAGACTTAGACGGTCACCAACAATTGCTAATGGCTGCTGCAGATATCCTTATCGAAATCTATATGGCTGAAAGTACCATTTTGAGAACAGAAAAATTAGCTAAAACGAAAGGTGAAGCTGCTGTAAAAGAACAAATCGCTATGGCTCAATTGTACTTATACAAAGCAGTAGACATCATTACTCAAAAAGGAAAAGAAGGAATCGTATCTTTTGCCGAAGGCGATGAGCAACGCATGATGTTAATGGGACTTCGTCGTTATACTAAATATACAAACATGCCAAATGTGATAGGTTTAAGAGAAATAATTACATCAAAACTAGTAGCTGAAAACGCCTACTGTTTCTAAGACTTTTTTTTAGTTTTTATTTGTTTAAAAAAGTCGGCTTGTGTGGTACAAGTCGGCTTTTTTATTGCTACAAAAAACACAAATCTGCAAATTAACCATTTAAAAAAGGGTAACAATTTCCAAATTTATGGTACTGTTTCTAAACTAATGTTTCTTAGATAATGTACGATAGGAAAGATAAAAGCTAACCAAAGTCAAGCATGAAGCCAAGAAAAAAGGAGCGCCTGGCACATGAAACGTACTGTTTTTGGCGGTAGCAAAAGCAAACAAATTGGTCATTAATAAAGGACCAAACACTCCACACAAACTCATTAAACTTGTAAGGGCACCTTGTAATTCTCCTTGCTCATTGGCGGGCACTTGGCTCGAAATAACGCCTTGTATACTTGGTCCAGCAATTCCTCCCAAACAATAAGGAATCAGGAAAGCAAACATCATCCAGCTTTCTGATGCTAATCCGAAAAGCAATAACCCAAGAGCTGAAAATGACATTCCTAAGTAAATGGATTTGACTTGACCCAAACGTGGAATAATTTTTCGAATCAAAAATCCTTGAACAAAAGCGACTAAAACTCCAACGACAGCTAGTGAATATCCTACGATTTCAGCAGTCCAATTGAATTTATACATAGTGTAAAATGACCAATTGGATTGTACGGCATGCGAAGCAATAAAAGTGAGTACTAATGAAATAACCAAACCTGAAACCACAGGATACTTTCTTAAATTTTTCAAAGAACTAATAGGATTCGCGCGCTTCCATTCAAAAGCCCTACGATTGTCTTTTGACAAGGATTCAGGCAAAACAAAATAACCATAAATTACATTCAACAGTGTAAGTCCAGCAGCAATCAAAAAAGGAACATTAGTTCCCCATTTGCTACTTATACCTCCAATTACAGGGCCTATAATAAATCCCAAACCAAAAGCTGCTCCAATTAGTCCAAAATTCTGTGCTCTTTTTTCTGGTGAGCTAATATCGGCAATATAAGCAGTAGCCGTGCTAAAACTCGCGCCCATAATTCCAGCTATAATTCTCCCAACAAAAAGCCAGGCAATAGAAGGCGCAAAGGCATGAAAAATATAATCTAAACCCAATCCAAAAAGCGAAAGTAATAAGATAGGACGTCTCCCAAATCGATCACTTAGTCCTCCTAAAATTGGAGAGAAAATAAATTGCATGATGGCAAAAGAAAACAACAACCACCCTCCATATTTGGAAGCTTCATTGATACCAAGACCCGTTAAATTTTCAATTAGTTTTGGTACAATTGGAATAATAATTCCAAGACCAATAACATCAACTAAAACAGTAATAAAAATAAACAGTAAGGCATTATTGGGTGTGGTCTTCATAAAAAAAGATAGAATTAAAAAGGTAAAAATAGCATTTAAAAGCCAGCTCGTATACTATTCATATTTTTAAAATTGCGAGTAATAAAATCAAAGGCTGCCGTCATAATACCTCCCATTGATTTAGCATTTTTGAAGTTCAAATCATGTGTATAATTGTACAACTCCATTTTCAATTGGTTTAAATGCTCAACTGGAGCTAAAGTTTCACCAGACATAATTTGCACTAATCTTTTTATTCTATTTTCAGAAGATTGGATTCTCTTAGCCATTGCAGAGCGCTCTTCCTTTTTATACTGTTCTATAGAACTTTCTTGAAGCTTGTCTTTTACTAGCAAAATCATTGGATAATTTTCTTTAAAGAACTGAGGGCGGTAGACTTTAAAATTTCCTTCGTAACACTGTTGATCAAAATCTATAGCTCGAATCTTATACACTACTTGATCAAAATCATGCGTGGGTACAATTACATAATTGTAGGCTCTCATATCCCCTAACAATCGAATCATGCAACGTTCATTAAACTTAACAAACTCTTTAGCAATTTGAGCTTTGGCAGTTTCCGTACAATCTTTCAACAGATTTTTCATGAATACATCCCCGGGAATCCCCATAATATGCTCTTCGATTAACGTATCCTTATAAACCAAAAAATTGATTTTATCAGGAGATAAAATATGTTCAAATTCAAGACCATAGACTCTAGAAGCATCCGCTTTTTTGATATAAAAATGGGTATAGTTATCATTAAGAATATTACGCACTTTCACACGAAAGGGTTTAGAATTTCCAAAAGTGCAATAATCTATACAATCGACTGTTAGAAACTTTATGATATTCAAATTTCCATCAGAATGCAGTAAAGAATAGATTTTCATCAAAGTCAAATCGATTTCATTGCGCTCAAATTCGTTATAATACACTCGTATCCAAAGCGTATCATTGTTGTTTTTATCATACACATTTATTGAACCCGAAAAACGCAACAAATCATCATAAAAAATAGGAACTTTAGAAATGCGTTCAAATCGTTCCAAATATTCCATTAAAGGTTTGTTTATTGGGTAGGACGGTTTTTTAAAAACCATTAATGGCTCGCTCATAGGTCTGTCTTTTCTACAAATTTACAGTATTTTCTATTTCAAAAGTAACAAATTACGAATTGGCTCGTCCTACATAAAACTAAATAACTAAAAACTTGGAAACGATACTAACCATCAAAAACCTCAACAAACGCTACGGAAGAATCCAAGCGTTAAAAAACGTTTCTTTTGAAATTAAAAAAGGCAATGTTTACGGAATCTTAGGCCCCAACGGAAGTGGTAAATCAACCACACTAGGTATTACACTCAACGTAGTAAATGCTACTTCAGGAGAATACCAATGGTTTGATGGAGCACTAGAAACACATGAAGCTTTAAAAAAAGTAGGAGCTATTATCGAGCGTCCTAATTTTTATCCCTATATGACAGCATACGAAAATCTCAAACTTGTATGCAAAATTAAAAACATCAATTATTCCAAAATAGAAGAAAAATTAGAACTGGTAGGACTTATCGAGAGAAAAGACAGTAAATTCAGTACGTTTTCTTTAGGGATGAAACAGCGCTTGGCCATTGCCTCTGCTTTACTCAACGATCCCGAAATTTTAATTCTAGACGAACCCACTAATGGTCTCGACCCACAAGGAATTCACCAAATTCGTGACATCATAAAAAAAGTAGCTAGTTTAGGGACAACTATCCTTTTGGCCTCGCATCTTTTGGATGAAGTAGAAAAAGTATGCTCACATGTAGTGGTTTTGAGAAAAGGAGAAATTTTGTACGCTGGTTTGGTAGACGGAATGGCTGCCAATGAAGGCTTTTTTGAACTTGAAGCAGATGACAATACTAAACTTAAAACAGTGCTTGCTACACATCCGGCAGTGGATAAAATTGCTGCAGAAGAAAACAAAGTATTGGTCTATCTAAAAACTGACTTGAAAGCTTCGGACTTGAATCAGTATTTGTTTCAAAATGGCATTACGTTAAACCATTTAGTCAAACGAAAAAACAGTTTGGAGGAGCAATTCTTAGCATTAACCAAAAAATAGTTTTTTTATCTCTTAACCTTCCCAAAAAATACATTATGAAACGATTACTCTCTATAGAATTACAAAAAATCTGGCTCAACAAAGCCAGTAGAGTCCTTACGCTTACTTATTTCATATTACTTTCCTTCATTGCCTTGATTGCATCAATCAAATTTGATTTGGGTGTATTCAAGTTTCATTTGGCCGAGATGGGAATTTTCAACTTTCCATTTATTTGGCATTTTAATACCTATATCGCGGCCATCTTAAAATTCTTTTTGGCAATTGTCATTGTATCGATGATGGCCAATGAGTACAGTTATGGCACACTAAAACAAAACCTCATCGACGGAATGAGCAAAAAAGAACTAGTGCTTTCTAAATTTTTGACGGTAGTTGCTTTTGCCTTAGCTTCGACTGTATTTGTTTTTGTAATGAGTTTAATTTTGGGATTGTGTTTCTCTTCCTATACTGAGGTGAGCATCATTTTCTCTGATTTAGAATACGTCCTTGCCTTTTTTGTGAAACTAACAGGATTCTTTTCTTTGTGTTTGTTTCTTGGAATTTTAGTCAAACGTTCGGCTTTTGCCATAGGTTTTTTATTGGTTTTATCCATAGCTGAAGGAATCGCAAAAGGTGTTTTAACTTTTAAAATCTTTCCTGATAGCCCAATTGCGGGATATATTACCCAATTTTTCCCATTGGAAGCCATGTCGAATTTGATTGTAGAACCTTTTTCAAGATTATCGTTAGTCAAAACCATTGGTACTCAAATTGGCGTTGAAAATACCAAAGACTATGGCGTAGCTTTTACAACTATTCTCATTGTGCTGGGATGGATTGTAGTTCTCAATTTATTGTCCTACAAAATCTTAAAAAAGCGCGATTTATAGTATATTTGCTGTACTATGAAGATCAAATCTTTTCTTTTTTTACTAGTTGTTTTTTGTTTTTTTCAAAAAGCAAAAGCGCAATTTATCAAAGTAGACGATACGTTTAACACTCAACATTTAGTTGAAAAAGTATTGGTCAACAGTTCTTGTGCCCAAGTTTCGGATTTTAGTGAATCAGGCGACACATTTACCCCTAGTAGAAAAAGTTTAGGTTTTTTTGATGCTAATGGTACTTCGTTCCCTTTTAAACAAGGGATCTTTTTGAGTACTTCGAGCAGTAACAACACTCCTGGTCCTTTTATCAATCAAAGAGGAGGTGGTTCAAAAAATTGGGGTGGCGATGCAGATCTTGATGCTGCGCTTGGCATTTCGAGCATTAATGCTTCTGTCATAGAATTTGACTTTGTGCCTTTGACAGACTATGTTAGTTTCAATTATTTATTTGCTTCAAATGAATACCAATTATATTATCCATGTCAATACTCAGATGGTTTTGCTTTTTTAATCAAAGAGAAAGGAAGTACTACTCCATACAAAAACCTTGCTGTGATACCTGAAACAACAATTCCTGTAGCTTCAACTAGTGTACATCCTTTGATAAATCCAATATCCAATGGTAACAGTACTACCTCAGGATGCCCTGCCCAAAACGAAATCTATTTTGGAGGATACAATCAGTCCAATAGTCCTATTAATTATGCTGGACAAACCAAAGTATTGACGGCCGAAACTAAGG
>OBMA010002578.1_pt1 | contig 10504 bp, 4 predicted proteins | sample 1539141 | NCBI WGS metagenome assembly OBMA01 (sample SAMEA3991484, study PRJEB22521) | metagenome | biome: anthropogenic terrestrial biome; feature: sewage plant; material: raw primary sludge | place: Sweden | collected 2012-09-26 | reverse complement strand
TGCACATCGGGCAAATCAAGATTAGCCCTACTGGAACTCTCGCCAGACATATCGGCACACTCACCCATCGCACAAACAATGACATCTGCCTGCTTTGCAATGTCCAAAGCCTCAGCTTTCATCTGCGCGTCTTCACCACGGGGAATGGTCTTGCCAAACTCTGCGGCACGCTGCAAAGCCTCATCACCAGTAAGATTACATCCTGGAGCATAAAGAATGTCTGCCTTTCCGGCAACAGCCCTCTCCAGTCCCTCTTTGAGTGTAGAATACTTATCCGGAGTATAAGCCACACACCATGTACCCGCCATGTTAGCACGCGTATTGGCTAGCGGACCAACCAACGCTATTTTTCCTTTCTTCTGAAGTGGAAGAATGTTCTTTTCATTCTTCAACAGCACGAATGATTCCGTAGCCAAACTGCGTGCGGCAGCACGATTTTCTGCCGTGAAGATGTCTTTCTTGCGACGTTTGGGGTCAAGATATTTGTACGGGTCCTTAAATAGTCCGAGCTTATATTTAGCTTCAAGCACACGACGGCACGCAACATCAATATCGCTAACCGACACTTTGCCCTCATTAACTGATTTCTCCAATGTCTTGATGAATCCCTGTGTACACATATCCATATCCGTACCAGCTTTCAAGGTCATAGCCGAACACACCTGTTGGTCACCAAGACCATGACTTGACATCTCGCCTATCGAACCATAATCAGTAGCCACAAAACCGTCAAACTTCCACTGATTGCGGAGCAAATCAGTAAGCAACCAATGGTTTGCCGTGGCAGGAATACCATCCACCAGATTAAACGAAGACATCACACTGCCCACGCCAGCCTCAACGGCAGCCTTGTATGGCGGCAGATACTGATTATACATCCGCACCCGGCTCATGTCTACAGTGTTATAATCCCTGCCTGCCTCGACAGCACCATAGAGAGCGAAATGCTTTAGGCACGCCATGATATTGTCTGTGCGACTGTAATCTCCCTGATAACCGCGAACCATAGCCTCTGCAATACGCGAACCCAGGAATGGATCTTCACCAGAACCCTCACACGTACGACCCCAACGGGAATCGAGAGCAATGTCCACCATCGGACTATACGTCCAGTTAATACCATCGGCACTACATTCCTTGGCCGCGATATGCGCACTGCGCTCTATTGCCGGGATATCCCAGCTACAAGCCATAGCAAGCGGTATTGGGAATATGGTCTCGTAGCCATGGATGACATCCATGCCCACAAGTAGTGGAATACCCATACGACTCTTCTTCAAGGCAAGGTCCTGCAAGCCACGGATTTTATCCACACCCTTGATATTAAAAACCCCACCCATGTTGCCACGAGCCACATCACCACTAACCTGTGTATCCATCGCGCCACCTGTGGTAATGTCGCCGGCCACCATCAGATTAAGCTGGCCTATTTTCTCCTGTAATGTCATTTTGGACATCAGCTCGTCCACGAACTCCCTCATCGGCTTCTGCTGTGCGAAACCAGCAGAGGTAATAAGAGACAAAGCAATAGTCACAATTGTCTTTCTCATCATTTCTGTAATTTGAATTTCATTTTAAGAGGCAAATTATCAGATGCGTCACCAACGAAAGCCTCAAAATCGCCAGCCTCAGATATCCACGCCTGAGCCTTGTCATCATAGAAACAGAGAGCATTGTTATCGATAGATATTTCTACATCCCTACTCTCACCAGCCTTCAAGGATACCTTAGTAAAACCTTTCAATTCTTTGTAAGGACGATCCAGAGATGACTTGGCATCATGTATATAAAGTTGCACCGTCTCAGCACCATCACGTTTACCCGTATTTTTAACGTTAACAGTGAATGTAATATTGCCATCACGATTGATATTTTTGGCTGAAGCACGAAGATTAGACAGATTAAACGTAGTGTAGCTCAATCCATGACCAAAAGCAAAAAGCGGATGAGTTTTTTCCTTGTCCACCCAACGATAGCCCACGTAGATACCTTCCTTGTATTCCTCATCTATTATCTTATGGTCTGCACGCCATATTCCAGGATACGCATTCAGTTTATGGGCACCCACATCCTGTAACGAAGCAGGCCATGTGAACGGCAACTTGCCAGAAGGATTGGCATCTCCCGTGAGCACTGCTGTCAATGCCTCGCCTGCCTCGGAACCAATAAACCATCCTTGGACAATGGCAGGCACCTTATCTTTCCATGGCATTGACACAGCATTACCGGATATATTGACATAAACTAAATTCTTGTTAGCCTTAGCAAGAGCCTCTATCACACGACTTTGGCCATAAGGCAAGTCATACGATTTACGGTCATGTCCCTCGCAATCCTGATAGTCACTCTTATTCAGACCGCCGAAGAATATCACGTAGTCAGCACCCTTTGCCTTCTCCACAACATCACTGATGAGTTGGACGGCAGTACGTTTCTCTGTCAGATTCTGACCAGTTGTCACTCCGTTGTAAGCACCAGTAGTATCACCAACATATCCACGTTCATAATCCACCTGTACACCATTACCCAAACGAGATTTCAGACCATCGAGCGGAGACACTTCACGCTGTACCTTTAGCGAAGAAGAACCTCCGCCGACAGTCATCATCTTTATGGCATTCTCGCCAACAACGAGAATGCGCTTGGTCCTATTGAGATTCAGAGGCAAAACATTATCCTTGTTTTGCAATAGCACTATGCCATCCTCGGCAATCTTGCGTGCTGCATCATAATGAGATTCGGAGCAGAGGAAACCCTGAGGGCGATTTCTATTCATCGTTGTGCGGAAAAACAGGCGCAACACTCGCCGCACCTTTTCATCCAATTCCTTTGTCGTGTATTTACCATCATTAATAGCCTTAAGATAGGGCCGTGCCAAATAATACGCATCATAAGCATTGGTACTGCCCGTAGAAAGACCATTGGTCCAAGAGCCGAACTCCATATCAAGTCCGTTTTTCACTGCTTCGTCGGTATCATGACAACCACCCCAGTCGCTCACCACGACACCATCGAAGTTCCAGTCACCCTTCAATATTTTCATCAGCAAGGTCTCATTATGACAGTTATGCTGATTCTTATACAGATTATAAGCACCCATAATCGCCCAAGCCTTACCCTCGGTAATAGCGGCACGGAATGCGGGTAGATATATTTCATGCAAAGCACGATCGCTAATGACGACATTCACCTGATGGCGATACTCTTCATCATTATTCATTGCATAGTGCTTGACACATGCCGATACACCCTTGGACTGCAACCCCTGGATATATGGTACCACCATTGTGCTACTAAGATACGGGTCCTCACCCATATACTCAAAGTTACGACCATTGAGCGGAGTACGGTATATATTCACACCCGGGCCCAAAATCATATCCTTGCCACGATACAAAGCCTCCTCACCCAGACTCTCACCATATAGGCGGGCCATCTGCGGATTCCATGTCGCGGCAAGACAAGTGAGCGCAGGAAACGCCACGCACGAATCATTGGTTTGTCCGGCTTGTTCCCACTCATCCCATAGCACATCTGGACGCACACCGTGAGGACCGTCATCTGTCCAGAAATCCGGAAATCCAAGACGCTTAACACCCGGTGAAGAAAATTTACTCTGAGCATGAATGACAGCTATCTTCTCATCAAGCGTCATCCGCTTCAAAGCATCCTCCACACGCTGTTCTACAGGTTTGGACACATCCAGATAGGCAGGTGTCTGCGCTCCTGTCCTGCTGAAGACAGCGGCACAAATCAACACAGTAACAAAAATTTTTCTCATATATATATCATTTTAATTAAAACCATCCGAGATTGCTATTCCAAACAATGTATATGCAGCGTGTGTCAGAGACGCATCACCTCACCACGACCTTCTTGCCATTCACAATATACAAGCCCGGCTGCAGTCCTTCGAGCGAAGTCGCATCATGCTTTACCTTGCGGCCGTCTATTGTATAGACATCCTGGTGTGTTGCGTTACTCTCGTCATCGACACCGGAAATGTCTGTCACCTCACTTGGCTTAGCCCTCATGCTGCTATCAGTCCAATAATACATGTTGTCCAGATAGAACGTTTGTGTGCCATTGCCACCGTCAAACTTGAGTTGGAAGTTCTTTGACATGTCAACACCCATATTTTTGAGATCATCCACCTTAATATCATAACTGTTCCAACGGTCTTTCAATGTAAGATAAGTCACCTTCTGTTTATCATTCGTCGCGCCATTGGCATATTTGGATATTGGATAGATATTGATTGTCATGTCTTGTGTAGGATAGATGTCCACATGCAGGTATTTCATATTTGAAGCATCAACCACATCATTGTCACCGCCAAATTGGAAGCCCAGATAGTTGAAGCTGGTATTGCAATATGCATTGTCACCACTGGCAAGAGCCACCTCATTGGTTTTCGTACTCTGCCACCATTTGCCAACAGCCCAGTTTGCAGTTACCGTATTATAGGCATCGCTATACAGAGACTTCACATTGCCCGCATCAACAGTAGGCTTCGGGGCTGCAGGCACACCCTTCCAGAAATATATATTGTCTAGATAGAAAGTTTCATTACCACTGCCACCGTCCAGCTTTATTTGATAGCATTTAGACATGTCAAGACCCAAACCTCTCATTATTTCAACATTCAAGTCGATACTGTTCCACTGGTTCTTGGTAAGTGGTACAGACAACTTCTTTGTATCATTTGTCACTCCATTCGTGCGGGTGATAGGATAAATATTGATGGTAAAGTCGGAAGTGGGATAGATGTCAATATGCATATAGTTCATAGCTGACATATCCAGCACCTGACTGTCACTGCCATATTGGAAACCAAGATAGTTAAAATTGGTATTGCAATAGACCTTGTCTCCATTGGCTATTGCCACTTCACTGGTCTTCGTGCTCTGCCACCATTTGCCAATCGACCAACTCTGAGCCACCGTCGTATAGGCATCGCTGTACAGGGACTTCACGTCAGAGGCATTTCTTGTGGGTTTGGGAGCAGCAGGAATATTTACCGATGCTTCTTCCTTCCAGAAGTAGATATTGTCCAGAAAGAAATTATTTGTACCATTACCACCATCCAGCTTTATCTGGAAGTTGGTAGACATATCAAGACCCAAAGCCTTGAAATCGGCTACGCTGAGGTCCACCTGGTTCCACTTGTTGGCAGTCAGCTTGACAGCTTTCTTCTGAGTATCGTTCGTCGTCCCGTTTGAATTCTTCGTTATAGGGTATACATTGATTGTCATATCAGACAACGGATAGATGTCGAGGTGCATGTAGTCCATACCCGACATATCTACAGCCTGACCATTAGTGCCATAGTTAAAGCCAAGGTAGTTGAACTTGGTATTGTAATAGGCCTTATCCGTACCTGACAGATCCTTTTGAACTGTTATAGTGCTCTGGTACCACTGGCCTATTGCCCAATTCGGGGCCACTGATGTATAGGCATCACTGTAAAGTGATTTCACGTTAGCAGCACTTTTCGTAGGTGCCGGAGCTGCAGGGATATTTACCGAGGCATCTTCCTTCCAAAAGTAGATATTGTCCAGGAAGAAATTATTTGTACCATTACCACCATCCAGCTTTATCTGGAAGTTGGTAGACATATCAAGACCCAAAGCCTTGAAATCGGCTACGCTGAGGTCCACCTGGTTCCACTTGTTGGCAGTCAGCTTGACAGCTTTCTTCTGAGTATCGTTCGTCGTCCCGTTTGAATTCTTCGTTATAGGGTATACATTGATTGTCATATCAGACAAAGGATAGATATCGAGATGCATGTAGTCCATACCCGACATATCTACAGCCTGACCGTTAGTGCCATAGTTAAAACCGAGGTAGTTGAACTTGGTATTGTAATAGGCTTTGTCTGTACCTGACAGATTTTTCTGAACTGTTGTAGTGCTTTGATTCCACTGACCTATTGCCCAATTCGGAGCCACGGATGTGTAGGCATCACTGTAAAGTGATTTCACGTTAGCAGCACTTTTTGTAGGTGTCGGAGCTGCAGGTACGGTGACATCATCACCCCCAGTGTTACCACCACTAGTACCTTTGAATCCTCCGATAGTAACCACACAATGATCGGGATGGCTTGTAGCACAAGTAGAAGACTGATCAAAGGTATCATCATAAGCAAATGCGTAAATATATCCATCATAAGATAAATCCGGCTGATGGAAGAATTTTACATACGGATTGTATGTATCTGTATTGAAGAACTTGCTTCTATCGCCCCAATACTGCAACTGCCCACTAGCCACACGCAGATCTACAACACCACGGTTGATGGCGCCACAGAACATGGCCTGCAAAGCCAAATCCAGGCTATTGCCCTTGTTAAAAGCGCCATCGCCTTCTATGGCATCCGTTGTAGTAGGTTTTGAATATATCTTTGCCACAGCGCCATCACTTTCACGCGTCAAGGTGAAAACGTTACCACTGACACGGCCTCTCCATTTTCCTAACTGTCCCATGTCAGCATAAAGTTGGTTGTTGGAATAATAATTCCATATACGATTGATATAATTGTCGAAATAGCCGTTCCCCTTTATCGATGCCACTTTTGATGGTTGAACGATAATGCCGCCCAGATTATCCGTTGTAATATTTTTCTGATAGCATGCGCTAAACTGATTGTTTCCGTTCGTGCTGTTCCATCTGTTTATAATGGTAGAATAGTCCAGCATATCCCCCCTCTTCATATAATGGTTGTTAGCACCGGCTCCTCCATACAGTTCCACACCCATTGGGTATTGGAACGCATCAACACGTGACGTATTGACCCAAATGGCATTTTCATCTAAAGTAAACTCCACGAGTTCCCATCTGATACCATGATTTGGATCGGATGGATTCTGAAAGTCCGCCCCGGCAAATCCCTCGCTAGTACCATGGGCATGTATATACAACTGAGATTTGAAGCCGAAGAACACACGGCATGAATTAGTCTGTACCAGATTAATCGTTTTGTTGGAAATTTTGTCCAACGTGGTGAAGATATTGGCATATCCCCAATCGCTTGGCGTCTTGTGCAACGTGTTCACAGACGTAGAGAGAGCGTTCAGTTTGACATTACCGGGATTATTATTACTCAAATCGTAATAAATCCATTTACCGTTAGTTTTACCGATTATCGCAACATAAATTTCATTATCGGCGAATTGCGAATTATTCACCAATTGCATTGGAATTGTACCAGCCCATGACTTCGTCGTCATCAGGCATAGCAGTGTCATAAGGAAAAGGTATTTTCTCATTATAGGTATAAGAAGTTAGTTAATAGATATTAGTTAAACACAATTTTCATATTCTGAATATACCCTGCGATGGGTATTTAATTTATACTACAGGTTATTTTATTTTAGGCGGGATTAGTCCCAGCGACTTTATATATTCGGTCTGTGGCACGCAGTTCTCGCACTTTATGTTCTCCACATATTCTTTCAGCATCTTTATCACCTTGCGCTGATCAGGTCGTGCCTTACGTATTTCTTTGAATGTTGAGCGTGGCGACTCCGCAAACTTAACCACCGTGCTGTCCCATTCGGCAGGGCGGCGCACTGCCATGAAGCATGAGTTGTCCACTTTCTTATACGGCCAGAATGTGTAGCCGATATTATTGTCACGCAGCGTTTTGCAGAAATCAGCCTGCCACTGGTCTGTGTTATGACCGGTCTCACCCATATACATAGGCAATCCGGTTTTGTCACGGAATGCAATGATATTTTCTATTGCCTTCCGATCCGTGCCGCCACCATAACGGTGACATGTATACATTATTTTATTGTCAAACTTCCAATCAGAGAACACATCAAAATTACCATTCCATTGTGCACCGCCAAGAAGTATCACATGATTATTGTCAACCTCGCGAATTGCTTTGACTGCACGTTTGTAAACAGGCTCGAGCATCGCGTTCATTTCCTTCATATTATCAAAATATGGAGCAATGGGTTCATTTAGCAGTTCGTAACCCATAATCACGGGTTCGTTTTTATATCTATCGGCTATCTTGCGCCATACATCACAAAATTTCTGCTGGCTGGCCTCGCTTTCAAAAAGCCATGGATAGCCGTAACTGTCATCAATATTATCACCAGTCTGTCCACCGGGAGCATCGTGCATGTCAAGAATAAGATAGAGATGATTATCCCTGCACCAGCAGACGAGCGAGTCTACCCGTTTGAATCCGTCCTGATTAGCCGTCAGACCCATATAGTCCTCGTCAGTGAACAGTTTATAATTGAATGGCAGACGGATTGTGTTGGCCCCCGTAGAGGCAATCAACTTAATATCCTTGCGTGTCACATAGTTGTCTTTGAATGCCCGCCAGAACTCATCTGCCGCATCCGGACCAACTATTTGCCGCGCCATATCGTCTATCATCCATTCTGAATTAGTATTTTTAAACCCGAACATATATCCCTCCGGATTCAACCAGTTGCCCAGATTGGTACCAACGATGTACAATTTCTTGCCATCAGGCTGAACCAGGTTCACACCGTCGATTGCGACATACCGGCCGTTAGTTGTCGCACTAACGCCGATATGAAGCAATAAAGCTAAAATAATGATAACAGGTTTATTCATGACTAATTATTTCTTCTGGAACACACGTATATAATCCACAGACATGGTTATTGGCAGTGCACTCTCGTCCACACCGCGCTGGCCACCCCAGGCACCACCCCATGCTACATTAAAAATAACATAGAAAGGATTGTCGAACGGCCAGGCGTTCACACCCGAACCGTCATTCATATATGTCAGTACCACTTGCTTGTCCACATAGAATGTCATTTTTGTGGCTGTCCACTCCATGGCATATACATGATAATCAGATTCAGCAGTGTCCACTTTCTTGTTTCCACTCTCCATGGATGTACCTCCATTATTATACTTGGTACAATGTATGGTAGAGTATATCACATTAGGGTTGTAACCCACTTCCTCCATGATATCTATTTCACCGTCACCAGGCCAAGACTTAAAATTGACAGGCATCATCCAGAATGCAGGCCATGTCCCCCTGCCCTTTGGCAATTTCAGACGTGCCTCTACATATCCGTATTTCCAACCGGTAGCCTTCTTTGCATATACGCGGGCAGAGTAAACCTTGCTTCCGTATTTGAAACAGTTGATATTCAAGTGTCCGTCAACTATCTCCGTAACAGGATTTCCGTCTATATCACCGGCAACATAGTTTTGAAGTTCGTTGTTAACCCATCCTGATGGCTGCACCTCATACGTCCAGTCTGATTTATCCAGTTGGGTACCAGTATTGAATTCATCATGCCAAACCATGGAATAACCGTCCGGAGCTTCATACTTAGCCACGCCGGCACCCTGCTTAACCTTGATGTAAGCCCGTGCAGCGCCAGATTTTATCGTGATTGTGCCTTCACGCTCTATAGTTGTTGGATTTTCGGCTGCGCTGATTGTCACTGTCGCAGAGTGTTCTAAAGAGCTTGAAGGAGAAATCTTAATCCATGTATCGCTAACTTCGGCACCCCATTCATGGTCCGTTTTAATTTGAGCACTCACAGAAGATCCCGCACCGTCAAGTGATATGTCAGTCGGAGAAACGGTAATTGTCTCGTTGACAGCCGGCGTGTCATCACTGCTGCTTCCACAACTTGCCAACACAAAAGAACAAGCGAGCGAGAAGATTGATAATAATAGTTGTTTCATTATTTTAAGTTTAAAAAGTATGGGCACCCATTCTCTCCGAGTGCCCACACCACATTAGAAATTATTGAACCTTTTCAAAATAGATCTTGCTTACCTTCACTGTTGTTCCGGCAGCATTTCCACCGAAGTCAAAGAATAAGTTCAAAGCATGTGCATCATTCTTTGGCAATGACACGTTCGTTGCCTTGAAGATATAATCCACACCTGCAGACAGAGCGATACGCGGAGCAAAGAAAAAGTTGTCATCATGCTTCTTTGAATCATCTGCCTCAGTCAACTTCACTGTCACACCCGGATGATCCTGGTCTGAATTGAGCACGCAATAGAAATTGTATTTGTCTGTCATAGCCGCAGTCATGTCAGTATCAAAATGCATCTGTCCCTGCCATTGTGCTTCTGTTGCGATTGGCATAGTCACGATATGTACATCACCTTCCTGAGAATAGGTAGGATCTGCTATCTGAGCCCAACCACTATTGGCAAACCAGAACTTAGGAGCCAGCTTGCTGTCATCATAAGGTTTCCATAGATTCTTTGGAGAGTCATAGGTCCAATCCATTTTGACAACAGGTGCAGGAAGAACAGTACCGTCATCACAGCTATGCTCTTTGAATACCAGATTATTGACATCAACAGTTGTTCCGGCAGGAGCTCCACCAAAGTCAAGTACGAGACTCAGTTTATCAATATCTTTACCGGCAACGTCAGACTTGTAGAATACATATTCCTGACCAGCTACCAAATCAACACGATCAATACCAAGGAATGTATTGTCATCACCTTCCTTATAGAACTTGATTGT
>OBMA010002574.1_pt1 | contig 10515 bp, 8 predicted proteins | sample 1539141 | NCBI WGS metagenome assembly OBMA01 (sample SAMEA3991484, study PRJEB22521) | metagenome | biome: anthropogenic terrestrial biome; feature: sewage plant; material: raw primary sludge | place: Sweden | collected 2012-09-26 | reverse complement strand
GCTTAGCTTTCTCGCTGCCACAGAAATTGGCTTTATGTGATTTACTCGACAAAGCTGGAGTGCCGGAACTTGAAGTCGGCATTCCGGCAATGAGCGAGAACGAAGTTAACGATCTGGCTGTAATTGCAGAAAACAGCTTCCATTTCAAGAGATTAGCCTGGTGCAGAGCTAATGAACGGGACATACGCCAAGCCGTTTGCAGTCATGTCAACGGTATACATCTTTCATTTCCCGTTTCTTCCATTCTGCAAAATGCAATGGGTAAGAATCCCAAATGGATTCTGCAGAGGCTTAAAGAGTTGATCTCTTTATCATTGTCAGAATTTGAATATGTAACGATTGGAGCACAGGATGCGGGTCGTGCAGATATGGAATTTTTACAACAGTTTGTCTGTGAAGCAGAACTTTGCGGAGCATACAGGGTAAGACTTGCCGATACGGTTGGAATATTAAATCCTTTCTCTACCGGTCGACTAGTACGTGAAGTACACCAAGCAGCACCTTCTCTAGCGATAGAGATACATGCTCATAATGACCTTGGCATGGCAACTGCAAATACATTGTCAGCATATCTTTCCGGTGCCGACTGTCTTAGTGTAACAGTCAATGGCATTGGTGAGAGAGCCGGTAATGCTGCTTTGGCAGAAGTTGTAATGGCTTTAAGATTATCTGAAAACATTGAGTATGATATTGATACGACAATCTTATCAGAATTATCATATCTATGTGCTGAGATTTCTCATCACACGATATCTGTTGACAAACCCATTGTCGGTAGAGATGTGATGCGCCACAAAGTGGAATACATGTAAACTGCCTCCTTAAAGACCGCAATACCTATCAGTTGTTTCCGGCATCAATGGTTGGTCGTCAGGAGTCTGACTTCGTTTATGGCATGCACAGCGGAAAGGCTTCTATTGAACATTTCTTCAATGTACACAAGATGGATGTCGATGAGAAAGTATGTATCAAGATCCTGGAGGAAATAAAGACAGAGTCAAATCTGTATGGCAGAGCTCTTAGAGATCATGAGATTTTCGAGATATATAACAAAATTAAAATATAAGATTATGAATGATGAAATGAAGCCGGTTGAAGAAATGAAGCTCAATGCAATCAACATGTTTAATTTTGCTGAAGGATATTACAAATTTCTTATCAACTCACTATTGCAGAATAGCAAGTTTGGTAATGATGTAATATATGGAATCATTACCATCTGTTTTGAACGATTAATGGTATCGTTGATGAGCAGTTATAATGAGTTTCCCATCAGCCATACCCCGGTCATGTTGTTTAAGTATGCCAGCTGTATAGAGACAAGACTGTCTGAGGACATCTTCGATACGGCAAAGCTTATCAACAGTTTTGAATCTATCTGTAATCTGAATGGTTTTGGATACCGGACACCGAGTAATAAGGAGATTAGGAAGATGATTGTCGGGTTAAAACCCTTATATAAATTAGTGTCAAATCGGGTCAATCAAGAGATTTAGACCAGAAATACATCGTCGGTTCACAATCTTTGAAGCCAAGACTTTTATACAAGCCTTGAGCTATATGATTGTCACAACGTACTTCCAGAGTCACTTTGCAGTACTCTTGTCCTTTTGCATATCCTATCAGATGAGAAAGGAAATGTGTTGAAAGCCCTTTTCCACGAAAAGGTTCACTGATAAAGAAATCATGTATATACAGATATGGTTTCACTTTGAATGTTGAGAAGTTCACAAAACATGTAGCGATTCCTACCCTGAAATGATCGACAATTAAAAAGAAACATACCGTTGACGGATTGTTTTTTAAACCCTTTATTAGTTCAGATTGTGTATCCACATTGTGTCCATGAGTCTCTCCACCCATCGGATGGACCATATATTCATTAATCATGCGTCCGTAATCGGCCACTTGTTCATCGTTGTTAAAGTCGCATATCTCAAATTCTATCTGCATCTTGTTTTTTTGTTTTATACATTTGTTGTTCTATTCCGTATTTCTTGATCCTGATACCAAACATCCGTTCCGTAATCCCCAACTGTAAGGCTGATTTAGCCATATTACCATTGTTTTGAATCAACGAGTCGATAAGTGTTTGTTTCTCTAATCGTCCCAGAATCATCTCTAAAGTACCCTTTTGCTGAGTATCTGTTGATACCGCCGTCTGTAAGGTTGGAGGTAGGTTCTGTGCTCTTATCACTCCGTCTTCACTTAGGATACAGGCTCTTTCAATGCAATTCTCCAGTTCACGGATATTGCCCGGCCAGTTATACACCATCAACATGCTGATCGCTGTTGTCGTAATTCGTTTGATCTCTTTATGCAACTCCTGGCTAAATTTTTCAATAAAGAAGTTTGCGAGTACTGGGACATCATTGATTCTTTCACGGAGTGGCGGTACAAAGATAGGAAAAACATTGATACGATAATACAGATCCTCACGGAATTTCCCCTCACTGATGAGTTCTTCCAGATTTCCGTTTGTCGCGCAGATTATTCTGACATCGACCTTAATCGGTTTCGAACTTCCGAGTCGTATGATCTCTTTTTGCTGAAGCACTCGTAGTAGTTTAGCTTGTGTAGAAAGTGTCATTTCCCCTATCTCATCCATAAAAATTGTGCCTCCCTGAGCAGACTCGAAGTGTCCAATCCGCTGTTTGTCAGCACCGGTAAAGGCACCTCTTTCATGTCCAAAGAGCTCACTCTCTATGAGATTTTCAGGCAAGGCAGCACAATTAACCTTGATAAAAGGATGCCGTTTTCTTTCGGGTGTACAATTTAAGTGGATTGCATCAGCGATCAATTCCTTCCCTACTCCGCTTTCTCCTCGTATCAACACCGTTGAATCCGTTGGGGCTACACTCTGAATCAAAGAGAAAACCTCACTCATCTTACTGCTTTTCCCTTTAATATGACCGGGATTAATATGTGTATTCAGGTCTCGCTTCAGATATTGGTTCTCCTGTTTTAGTTGCTCCATCTCCTCTTCATATTCCTGAAGTCGGTGTAAAGCCCTTCCTATCATACTGCCGAAAACCTTAAGCAATCGTGCATCCTGATCAAACATATAGTCCTTTTTATAACATTTCAAAAAGGATAAGGAGCCTATTATCTCATGCTTGTATATTACGGGAGTACTAATGAAAGAGTAGTCAAGTCCATCTTTCACAACAGGTCCGTGAGTAAGATTATGAAAAGAAGGTTCGTCCTTTACCTTATGCACCAGTATAGAACGCCCTGTAGCAATTACCTGACTGGTTAAATCATCGTCCTTGTAAATGACATTCTTCCTATCTTCTTCAGATATTCCAAATCCGGCAGCAATTGTTATCTGCCCCGTATTACGATTCTGTACTGTTAAGATCGATCTATTCGCATTTAAATGCTTGCTCAATATTTCCAATGCAAAGTCTAGGTTTACATTCTTTTCCCCGAGCATGTCGCTTAACTGCAACAATAAATCAAGTTCTTTTCTGCCATAACAAGCATCTCCTGAATAATTACACGTATGTTCCATAAGAATGTATCTATTTGATCGTTTTGCAACCAAAAACGGATTAATACAATCAATAACGCAACAAAAGTACAAATTATTTGCAACATTTGCAATTATTTTCGTATAAAATCGATCATTTTGACCTTTTATATAACATATATCACATCAAACCCTCAGGAACAATTCTAGTTTACAAGAGAACGAGGCTTTTAAAGAAAACCTTTGATTTTCATACACATAGCAAGATATCAGGCAAATGTCAGGCAAATGTCAGCATCTTTTTTCGACAATTGATCATTTACTTTATATATTTGCAGAATCAATACGAACTAAGCAAAACATGAAGTATTCTTTCATCACTATTTTCATGGTTATCATCTTCCTGATATCTATCGGATTCGTAAGATCGGAACGGGAATACAGACCTTTTGAAGAGGTACTGGAAGAGATCATCAACACAGCACGGCTGAAGACATATAAGGATAATACCTTCGGTTACGAAGCGAAATATCCCAATTTCTTCGAGAAAGAGCCCGACTCACTCCGCGAATATCCGGATGATGCAAGGTTCAGTTTCTCAAACGTTATTCAGATTGACATGGAAACAACAGTAAGCCTCAACAAGAGTTCCAGCGTCAGAAGGGGTATTGACTCTATCGCCCGCAAACTTCATGCGAAGATCAAAACCATTGATAAAGATAGCTTCATCCTCACAGGTCAGCTTTACGAAGATGATAATCCTACAGAGGGTTATAGTTTCTATAGTAAATATGTGGTAAAGGATAAACTATTGATTGCTTACAGCATCTATTACCCCGACAATTACAAAAAGCCTATCAAACGATTGTTTGAGATTATCGACAATTGGAAACCCTATAAAGAATTCAAACCACTTAACAATAAAAAATGAAGCTTATATTTCTATCAATCTTGTCACTATCATCATCAGTAGGTATGGCTCAAGAGAGAGTCAAAGAGGTAACAAACGACAGCACTCAATGCGTTGCAGACAGTGTTGACCTTAAAGAGGTGACCATCACATCCAAACAGTCTGTGTATCGCATGAAAGAGGGGTCAATGATTACAAAAGTACAGAATTCTACGCTTTCATCGGCAGGAACAGGACGGGATGTACTGAAACATATTCCCGGAATAAAGGTGACGGAAGAGGAATATGAGGTGAACGGGAAAGGAACTCCTGAGATTTATATCGATAACCATAAGATAAACAATATCGCAGAGATCGAACGATTATCGTCAAAGGATATCGATCATGTGGAAGTGATTCGTCAGCCGGGGGCTGAATATGGAGCAACAGTGACGGCTGTTATCAGAATAACGACCACGCAAAAGAGAAAAGAGAACTTCGGAATAGATGCCCGGTCTGTCACAGAACGAGGCAGGAAGACAAGCAACCGAGAACAGATAAACCTGGACTATCAACATAAGGGACTTAAGTTGAATGGGTTTGCATACTACGCGCTTGATCAGGACAAACGAATCATGAGCACGACATACGATATTAGAACCACTGATATTCTAAAAGTAAGGAGCAATACGAATATCATTGATCGAGGTAATGTGTTCTGTTGGTCAGGAGGAATGAACTATGACTTCGATAAAGACCATTCCATCGGGCTTTCTTATGAATATGATAGCAGTCCGGATTTCTCCATGAAAGGGAACGCATCCTATTTTGCCACGCGAAACAACATTGCTGAGAACAGAACCAATCAAAATGATGAGATCAAAATTAAAGATGGCACTCATCTGATCAACGCTTTTTATCTGGGTAAAATCAAGGAAATGAAGATTGACTTCACATCAGATATTGTGGTAAATCATTCACGGACAAATCAGAATATTGACGATGGAACCGACATAATTGTAACTTCTAACGGTAAAGACTTCAGCAATCTGTATGCAGCAAGGTTGGTTCTGAGTCATCCTCTACTGACAAGCCAGATGAGGATTGGTGGTGATTACTCGTTTATCAGTCGCCGTAACTGGTTTCTTAACGAACAGGACATCCTCCCTTCCGCCGATAACAAAATACACGAAAGCAAGACTGCCGGTTTTACAGAATATGCCGTATCCATCGGGAAGACAGATATAACAGCAGGACTACGCTATGAACGTTCGGATACGAGATATTGGGATGCAGACGTGTTGAGTCTGGAACAGAGCAAGACCTACAACGACTGGCTACCGAATGTATCTGTCAACTTCCCCATCGGCAGCATCCAGTCGTCGGTAAGCTATACAGCCAAAAAGAAACGTCCTTATTTCTATCAGCTCCAGAGTAATCTGAGTTATAACAACAGTTATATCTATGAGGGTGGTAACCCTCTGCTTGTCCCCGAAACTGACCATAATGCAGAGTGTGATCTTTCCTACAAATGGCTCATGCTGCAATTATCATACCAGTATGCAAAGAATTTTATCGCTTTCAACGGTAGAAACTATGATAAAAATCCGGATGTAGCCATCTTCACAGTCAATAATTTCGATTACGCACAGTTCGCCAACGCATCCTTTTATCTCTCTCCAAAGATCAGCTGGTGGAGTCCGGTGTTCGGAGTCGATTTCACCCAGTCCTTCTTTACAGCCATCGACAATGGAGAAAGTAAGAAGATGGACAACCCAATGTTCAACTTCACATTCAATAATACCCTCAATATAGGCAAAACACTCATTGTCAATCTGGATATGAGCTACAATACCGGCGGCGATTACGGCCCCTGTCATTCCGAAGCATATCAGACAGTAAATTTCGGCATCAGAAAAACTCTGATGAAAGATGCTCTCAGCGTTCATCTTCAACTGAATGACATCTTTGTCTGCCATCAGAACTTCAGTCTTTACAGTAACAAACTAACCTACAGCAAGAACACCATACCCGATTCACGTCAGGCAGTCCTCACTATAAGATATACCTTCAATCCCGACAAGACAAAATTGAAGGAGAATCATGCATCCGAAGAAGACATTAAAAGAATAAAATAATATGAAAGTCAACATTCTAAAAATTAACAGCCCCGCCATTCTACGAAGAATAAAACGTTCCCGTTATTGGCTCATTCTCATTCCTTTGTTTACCGTTTCTTCTTCCTGCTATTCTCAAAATGATGGTGGGGGAATCTCTGGCAAGGTATATTTCCATATACCAGAGAATTATCCACATATTGTTGTGCCTGTGTTTATCAATGACAGCGTTAAAGCTAATTTGACATTTGATTCAGCAGCAGCAGGAGTCTTATGGTTAGATTCAGCCTTTTGTGTAAAAAATAAAATAAAAATTGATAACAAGATTGCTTATCCTGGTGGAGTTGCATGGTCTACCAGTAGAACACCATTTCATTTTAGCACCACCCCAATGGATTTAACTTTCGGAGATCTACATGTTACATACAAACAGCATGAAATATTAGATTGGAAAGAGTATATGGGGCCGTATGAACCAGTCGGTATGTTTGGTATTCCAATAGATGATACGACACATGTATGGGAAATGAATTTTGAAAAGGAATATCTCCAGATTCACCCAAGCGCGTCATTTACGGCACCGGAAGGAACAACCTTCTTTCCCATGGAGGCTAATCGAAATAGGTTTCTTATAACGATGCCTATTACAGCCAGATTTGCTGACGGAAGCGTCATAAAGGGTCGTTGGAAAGGCATCATTGACACTGGATCACATCGGGATATTGTTTTGGTCAATAATGCTCCCGAGATTAAGCTACTAAAAAAGCGGAACGATGCAATCTGGACAGCCAACCCTAATGGATATTTGCATTATAACGAAGTGTCTGCTACTGTATTTGACAAGTATCAATTGGATTCTCTCAGATTATATGTTACTCAGAATAGAGTCGCTGGTGATTTTGACTACGTAATAGGAACAAACTTTCTGAAACATTTTAATGTTTTTCTAGACTTAAAAAACAAACGTCTAGGATTACAGCCGTTAGAACATTTTAAAAGGATAAAAGACTCATTGGCACCTCCTTATCATTTTAGCACGAAAAAGAATAAATATGGAAGGAATATCATTGCCCACATAGCCGACTATGAAAGTAACTATATAAGAATATCCGGCCTGAGATTAGGAGACGAGATCATCTCTATTGACGGGATTGATTACAACATACTGACATTGTCGGACGAATACAGATTTATGAAGATGGATACCGTAAAATATAAAATACGTCGACAGGGGAAGATAAAAGTACTCATTGTACATGTTGATAAGAACGAGAAATTAGGAGACTAAAGGATCCTCTTTAAATATTTCTGTATTGCAGAAAAGACTCTGCCTAATGAGCAAAAATAAGAACACGCTAATTTAACAGAGAAGATGATAACAAGTTGCCTCCACGATTTCCATTAACAGCCTGACTGTCAGAAGATAATCCGTGGAGGCAACTTGATAGCACAATCATTGAGTAGGATTACAGATTATTTTTTTGCATCCTTCTGTATTCATTATGGTAAGACTTCTCTCATTCAGATAAGAAAATTAAATCCAAACAATGATTGGATAACATCCGAAAGCTTTACATCTCCAATTTTCCCCTACAGGGGCACATCTTTTCCCCTGTAGGGGGAGATGTTTTCCCCTACAGGGGAAAATACAAGGAGACATGCTTTCGGAGGGTTAAAGCTCTCTAGCAGAAACAGATATGATATATAATCGTATATATGTTTGCAATGGTCGAAAATAATTTACAGGGAATTGACATTCAGAACCGCAAATAAATAGTTGAAAGGAACCCTCTGACGAGTGAGACATCTACACAAAATCGACTGTTCGTGACTTTCGCCTTGATTCCACGCCAAAATATCTGTATATCAGACAGATCTATTGATTTGTGGAAGCAAAAGGGGCTTCGCCATCATCGGCGCAGCCCCTCGATTACTATAAACAACAACTCAATATTAGTCTTATTTTGTGTATGCTTGTTCATGAACGTCCTTGACAGCACGCCCGCTGGGATCGTTCATATTCTTAAAACTTTGATCCCACGCCAGAGCCTCAGCTGTTGAGCATGCTACACTAGGTATGCTTGGTACGCTATGGGCAGCACTGTCACTTGGAAAATGCTCTGCAAAGATTGTACGATAGTAATACTCTTCCTTGTTCTGTGGAGGGTTGATAGGGAAACGCTCAGCAGCATGAGTCATCTGCTCGTCACTCACCTGATCACTGGTAATCTTCTTAAGAGTATCTATCCAGTTGTAACCGACACCGTCGCTGAACTGTTCTTTCTGTCTCCATAGCACGCTCTCGGGAAGGTCACCGACAAAAGCTTCACGGACAATCTTTTTCTCGACGGTGTTACCCGGACACATCTTTGCTTCTGGGTTTGTGCGCATGGCAACATCGAGGAATTCTTTATCAAGGAAAGGTACACGGCCTTCCACACCCCAAGCAGCAAGGCTCTTGTTGGCACGAAGACAGTCGTACATATATAGTTTTGACAGTTTCCGAACGGTCTCTTCATGGAATGCCTTTGCGTCAGGAGCTTTATGGAAATAGAGATATCCTCCGAAAATCTCATCAGCCCCTTCGCCACTGAGCACCATCTTGATACCCATACTCTTGATGACACGGGCAAGAAGATACATTGGGGTGCTGGCACGGACGGTAGTCACATCATAAGTCTCGATGAAATATATCACATCACGGATAGCGTCGAGACCTTCCTGAATGGTATAGTTGATTTCATGATGCACAGTACCGATGAAATCGGCCACTTCACGTGCCTTAGACAAGTCGGGTGCTCCCTTCAGTCCCACAGCAAAAGAGTGTAGACGAGGCCACCAAGCTTGTGAATCGCCGCCATCTTCCACACGATTATGAGCGTACTTCTGAGCAATGGCACTAATAACGGAAGAGTCGAGACCACCACTGAGAAGCACTCCGTAGGGAACATCACTCATCAACTGACGTTTCACTGAATCTTCGAGTGAATCATGTATTTCTTTCACACTGGCGCTATTATCTTTGATATGGTCGTACTCGAACCAGTCACGGGTGTAGTAACGCGTCATTTTACCCTCCTTGCTCCAATAATAATGACCGGGAAGGAATGGCTCGTACTCATCACAGTTGCCCTCGAGTGCTTTCAGTTCACTGGCCACATACACCTTGCCGTCTTTATCTCTACCTATATAGAGAGGAATGACACCAATAGGGTCACGTGCGATAAGGTATTCATCTTTCTCTGCATCATAAAGAGCAAAAGCAAAGATGCCGCTGAGATCCTCAAGGAAGTCAATGCCCTTTTCACGATAAAGCGCAAGGATCACCTCACAGTCGCTGCCAGTCTGGAAATCATACTTTCCGGCATACTGTTTACGAATGGATTGATGGTTATATATTTCGCCATTGACTGCGAGTATCTGCTTCTTATCAGGACTGAATAACGGTTGCTTGCCCGACTCGGGGTCAACAATAGACAAACGCTCGTGAGCTAATATTGCGGAACCTCCGCAATAGATACCACTCCAGTCCGGACCGCGATGACGGATCTTCTGACTCATACGAAGAGCTTTCTGGCGCAACTCAGGCGTCTGCTCCTGAATATTAAAAATAGAAACTATTCCACACATATTTCTTTTTATTTTGTTGTCGTTTACAGTTTATTGTTTACACTTTGATAGTCAAATCGACTGCAAAGTTAGCACTTTGTTTTATAATTACATTAATTTGATTTCAAAAAGATATCTAATGATATCGAAAATTACAATTTGTTAGCATATTTAAATGTTTAGTTTCAATTAGTCACCACATTCTTTGTATTTAGAACATACAGAAAGATAAAAGGTGATTTTGCAAAACAAAATCACCTTTCTCTCAAGTTTATCCAGACAATTTGGTTTTGTGTGTTTTAGCTATAAGCATTCTCTCCGTGCTCATAGACATCAAGACCTTCTTCCTCAACACGAGGTGCTACCCTGATACCTACAAGTTTATCAACGACCTTAAATAGTATATATGTAACTATGGCGCTGTAAAC
>OBMA010002573.1_pt1 | contig 10517 bp, 8 predicted proteins | sample 1539141 | NCBI WGS metagenome assembly OBMA01 (sample SAMEA3991484, study PRJEB22521) | metagenome | biome: anthropogenic terrestrial biome; feature: sewage plant; material: raw primary sludge | place: Sweden | collected 2012-09-26 | reverse complement strand
CTTCCGATCTAGTCTTCAATGAGGAAACCAAGGACGGCAGGGATATGAGGAAACTCTCTGCATTGCTTGGACAGGCAATCGCTTCAATTATTGAAGTCAAGAACGAAAGCGATATTGATAGTTTTCTCGGAGGTGGGCAGATGAACTTTGCCGGCAATGAGATCAAGGGCCTTGATGATTTTGAATTGATCTGTTTCCTCGTAGTCAGATAATTGAGGTGAGACGAAATGCTTGGACTTCCAAAATCAACAGAAATAAAAAAGCAACTGCCGAAAACCGCAATATACACAAGGTTTTCAATGAACGCTGCCGCAAAAGAGAAATTCGACTCGGACATTAGCAGGCTAACAATCGTCAACGAAATCTCTAAAGCTACAAGCTCAATTCCGGCAGGGAGCACGGTTGCATCGTTCTATGTTGTGCTGATCGCTTTGAAGCGGAAGGAATACAGCGACGCCACCATAGCGCAGATTTCCAAGCTTATCAATCAAAATATGCTCTTTATTCTGGCATACGAAAGCGAGTCTAAGCTGGCAATCTATCATACAAAACTCATTTCAACCGAATGGCAGCCATCGGAGAGCCTTTCCATTTCGTTGAAAGGTCTGGATCTGAATGCTGTATGGGATAACATTGTCAAAGAACTGGAAGGCGGCGAATGGAATGATGCTCTTTCCGTAGAGGAAAACCTTTCAGCCCACGAGCAGATAGAGCAGCTTCAAAAACAGATTGCAGCCCTTGAGAGAAAAGCAAGAGCGGAAAGGCAACCAAAGAAGAAATTTGAGATAGTGAGTGAAGTGAGTAGCCTCAAATCTGCTCTATTTAGGCTTCAAAAATAGCACATTGATAGTGATTTGAGTTGAAGCGGAGGGAACAAACAAATGATCGATGGGTTTTGCATCAAAGATATAGCTACATATGATGACACGCCACATATGGCTGAAAAGCTCAAGAAAATCAATTTTTTCTTCGGCTCAAATGGAAGCGGAAAAACGACAATTAGTCGAGTACTGTCAAATCCAAACATTTATCCAAAATGCAGCATTGCTTGGGGGAATGCTACAAGCATTCCTTGCAGAGTATATAACGCAGATTTTGTTGAACAGAATTTTGTGTCAGCGGAGCAGATGCCCGGAATATTTACATTGGGCGCACAAGAAGCTGATACCGTGAAAAAGATTGAAGAAACGAAACAGGCGTTGACTCAAGCAAGAGAAAAAATAAAAACACTTGGAACAAATCTAAATGGAGATGAACAAAATAAGGGAAAAATCAATGAACTGTCGGAACTGAAAGCAACCTATCTATTGCTTTTTTGGAAAGTAAAGCAGGGGCTGGATCAAACAAATAGTCCTCTTATTTATGGCCTGGAAGGATACAGAAACAACAAAGAAAAATACATGGAACAATTGCTTGCGGTATATGGGCGTAAAAGACCATGTGCAATTTCAAGGGATGATCTGGAAAGTAAAGCAAAGCAAGCATATACACAAAAAGCAGAAACAATAGAAGAAATTGAAATGATTTCTGCTGAAAAGCTTTTGACTTTTGAGTCGGCAACTATCCTATCAAAGAAGGTCATCGGGAAAAATGATGTTGATATAGCGGCGCTTATCGGAAAGCTGAACAACTCTGATTGGGTCATGAAAGGCGTCGAATATGCAAAAGACAGCGATGGAAAATGTCCTTATTGTCAAAGAGAACTTCCGCACGGCTTTTCGGAACAGATTTCGGAGTATTTTGACGATAGCTATAAAACAGATATGCAGGCCATTAAAGATCTGTTATCTGATTATATAAAAGAAGGACAAACCCTTGTCAGTCAGTATAAAAAACTAATTAGTAGCGAACAGCCGAACTTAGACATACCAAACCTTGAGGCTTGTGTTGCAGCTCTGGAAAAGATGATTGCAGAGAACACTGGGGTTCTCAAAGAAAAGCTGGAACATTCAAGCAATGAAGTTTCACTGTCCTCGTTGGGCAAGACGATTACGGAAATCAGCAATCTGATTAACAGTGCAAATGAAAAAATACGAAAGCATAATACTTTTGTAAAGAATCTTAGTGAAGAGAAAAAAACATTGGCCGAGGATATATGGCGTTTCATTAAGGATTCATCAATCACCGATATAGAAAAATACCTTGAGCAAAAAAAGTCACTTGAAGACGAAATTAAATCAACAGAGACTGAGCTAACAACAGTAAAGGGTAATGTTAACTCGCTAAAGACAGCTCTTGCAGGGCTTGAGGCTTCGCTGACCAGCGTGAAGCCCACTCTAAACGGCATTAATGCCCTTCTATCTTCGTTTGGCTTCAATGGGTTTAAGCTTGACTTATCTGATGACGAACATTCTTACAAAATAGTCAGAGATAATGGAGTAGAAGCGAAAAAGACTCTGAGTGAAGGCGAAAGAAATTTTGTCACTTTCTTATATTTCTTTTACTTGCTGAAAGGAAGTCAGTCTGAAACTGGTTTTAGTGACAATAAAGTGGTTATTATTGATGACCCTGTTTCGAGCCTTGACAATGATATTCTTTTTATTGTAAGCTCGCTTATCAGAGACTTGTATGATGACATTATACAAGATAAAGGTAGCATTAAGCAGGTTATTGTTCTGACTCACAATATTTACTTCTACAAAGAAGTATCGCTGACAATGGGGCTTCCAAATAAGATGACCAAGCAATTTTCCTATTGGACAATTAGGAAGAACAAAGGAAAATCAAACATTGTCAGCCATGCTCATAATCCGATAAAATCGACATATGAGATGCTTTGGGATGATGTGAAACAAGCTCAGAATAACCCAATGACAGCAAATACGATCACAATTCAGAATACTATGCGTCGCATCTTAGAGCATTACTTCAAATTGCTTGGGGGAATATCACTAAAAGATATTCCTAAGCAGTTCAGCGGAGAAGACATACCCGTTTGTCGAGCATTGATTTCTTGGTCAAATTCTGGATCGCACAGCGAATTTGATGATTATCATTACTCTGAAATGGACTGTGATGCTTTGGAACGATACTTAGATGTCTTTCGCAGAATCTTTGAGCAGTCAAGTAGCATTGAGCATTATAACATGATGATGAAAATACCCGACAATATGGAGGAGAACGATAATGGACAAGCTTAATATGCACACAGCGAACAAAGCTGATGAAAACTTTGCAAGACTGGCGGCAATGTTCCCCAATGCCGTTACCGAAACCATTGACGAGAACGGCGAGGTTGTCCGTGCGATTGATAAAGATGTACTGATGCAGGAAATCAGCACAAAAGTGGTGGACGGCAATGAGGAACGCTATCAGTTCACTTGGCCAGACAAGAAAAAGGCGATTCTTGCTGCCAATGCGCCCATTTCCTCCACCCTGCGTCCCTGCCGTGCGGAAAGTGTTGATTTTGACAGCACCGAAAATCTTTATATTGAGGGTGACAACCTGGATGTGCTGAAGCTTTTGCAGGAAACCTATCTTGGCAAGGTCAAGATGATTTATATTGACCCGCCCTATAACACGGGCAACGACTTTGTGTATAACGATGACTTTGCGCAGACTACTGACGAGTATATGGATAATAGCGGACAGTATGACGAACAGGGCAACCGCCTTGTGCAGAACAGCGAAAGCAACGGGCGTTTCCATACCGATTGGCTGAATATGATTTATCCGAGATTGAAGTTGGCAAAAGACTTACTTACTGATAATGGAGTAATATTCATTTCGATGGACGAACACGAAATCGTCAACCTAATTAAAGCGACCGATGAGATTTTGGGTCAAGCTAATTTCATCGGAATTTTTAACTGGGCAAAAACAGAGACGCCAGAAAATCTATCCAAAAAGAGCAAGCAAATTATAGAGTACGTTGCTTGCTACCAAAAATCATTAGATGATAGTAAATTTAAAGGAATAAAGAAAACTAGCCAAAGTTCCAATGGATTACTGAATCAGCCTAATCCTGTAGGAACCTTAGTGTTTCCGCCAAATGTCGTCATCACTTCAATTCCCGATGGCTTAATCAAAAAAGGGCAGTATGGAACTGACAGCTATGATATTGAATTGCTTGAGGACACAGAAACTAAAAATGGGGTATTTATTAAACCTGTTAAATTGAAAGCCAAGTTCAAATGGCAGCAATCATATCTTGATGAAGAACTAAAAAAAGGCACGGTAATTAAAATCCCTACGATCAAGCTTAGTCCTTCATACGAGAAGCTTGAGTATGATGCTGAAGTTCCAGCAAACCTGATAAATTCCAAGGTGAATGTGGGTACCAACGAGAATGCAGGTGAACAACAAATTGGTTTGTTTGGGAAAAAAGTGTTTAATTACCCGAAGCCCACAAGCCTTATTGAGTATTTACTTGGCTTCAGTGACACCGAAGACGAATATTTTGTAATGGATTTCTTCTCTGGTTCAGCAACAACTGCGGAGGCGGTAATGAATCTTAACGCACATGAGGGTAGAAGCAAACGTAAATTCATTATGGTTCAACTTCAGGAGAATTTGAAAGAATCTCTACAAAAAACTAAATCAGTTGCACAGAAAGAAATAATCCAAAATGCAATTGACTTTCTGACAAAGCAGAATAAGCCGCTAAACATTTGTGAGTTGGCAAAAGAGCGTATTCGTCGTGCTGGAGCAAAAATCAAGGAAGAAAACGGCTTGACAGCGCAAGGCCTTGATGTTGGTTTCCGTGTTCTCAAACTCGACAGCACCAATATGAAGGATGTCTACTACAACCCTGCCGACTTTGAACCGAGCCTGTTTGACAGCGTTACCGACAATATCAAAGAGGACAGAACGCCGGAGGACTTGCTGTTCCAAGTGATGCTTGAACTGGGTGTGCTGCTCTCCAGCAAAATTGAAGAAAGCACCATCGCCGGCAAACGTGTGTTCAATGTTGCCGACGGCTTCTTGATTGCCTGCTTTGATGATAATGTCACTGATGAAACAGTAAAGGCTATTGCACAGCAGAAGCCTTACTATGCCGTTTTCCGTGACAGCTCTATGGCAACCGACAGCGTAGCTACAAACTTCGACCAGATCTTTGCAGCATACAGCCCCGAAACAGTTAGGAAGGTGCTGTAAATGGCAGAGATAAGCAAAACAGAAATGGGGGCTTTTCTCAAGCTGTTTAATCGCAATGGATATGTTTTAGACTTTTCAACAAACGATTTTGATGTTTTTACACTCGACAGCATTGGCGAAGCACTATGTGAAAAGTATCAAATGTCAAAAGGGAAATCTTTGACAGCTTTCATTTCCGAAGCACCCTACCCGAAACAGATTAAACTTATTTCGGATTTGTTTACGCACTATGAAGTAAATTTTGCCGACGAGTATACGACCAATGATGACGGAAGCCCTATTTATGGGAACTATCGGTATAATGCTGAGTATGCAATTTGCTATAAGAAGTGCAAAGAAATCATGGGAAGAATTTCGGGCGATGTAATAACGCTCCCACTTGCGCACAATGCGGAGGTGCTGAAAACAAAGTTTTCCAGCTTATATCTTTCTCAACAAATTGACTTAATGACAAAGATGCAATCAGAGAATCCAACCGATGCAATAGGAAAAGCCAAAGAATTGATTGAGAGCTGCTGTAAAACGATCCTTGATGACAAAAACATTGAATGGGATAAAAACTGGGATGTTGGAAAACTTGCCGGAGAAACGCTAAAGCATCTTAAACTGATGCCTGATAATATACCAGAGACAGCACCTGCAGCAACGGAAATGAAATCCTTGTTAGGTCATTTACGGGCGATTGCAACGAGCTTGGCTACTTTGAGAAATCCTTATGGAAGTGGACACGGGAAAAGTGCAACATACAAAGGATTAGAAGAACGCCACGCAAAATTGGCAGTTGGCAGCTCCATTACATTTGTGAGCTTCCTTTGGGACACTCACGAAAGGAGAAAAGCAGATGAAGTTTAATTTTAAGATACAGCAATACCAAACCGACGCTGTTGACGCCGTTGTTCAGGTTTTCAACGGTCAGGGACATTACGATAAGGTTAGCTATATCCGTGACCTCGGCAAAGTAGCGTCTCAACCTGTACAGATGACCATCGGACTCGATGAAGAAAAAATTGACCCGCTCGATGATACAGGCTTTAAGAATGAGCTTGTCGAGCTTTCTGATGAGCAAATCTTTGCCAACATTCAAGCCTTACAACAACAAAACAACATCAAACAATCCGGTTCATTAGTCAAGGACTTAGGGCGGTGCAGCCTTGATATTGAAATGGAAACAGGCACAGGCAAAACCTATGTCTATATCAAGACGATGTTTGAACTGAATAAGCTGTACGGCTGGAGCAAGTTTATTGTTGTTGTGCCAAGCATTGCGATTCGTGAGGGTGTAAAGAAAAGCTTTGAGATTACTGCTGACCACTTTATGGAGCGTTATGGGAAGAAAGCTCGCTTTTTCATTTACAACAGCTCAAACCTGAACCAGCTTGATAACTTTTCAAGCAGCTCTGGAATCAATGTAATGATAATCAATACGCAGGCGTTTGCTTCTTCCCTGAAAGAAGGTGCAAATAACAAAGAGAGCCGTATTATCTATTCAAAGCGTGATGAGTTTGCTTCCCGTCGTCCGATTGATGTTATCAAGGCAAACCGCCCGATCATCATTTTGGACGAGCCGCAGAAGATGGGCGGTGAAGTGACGCAGAAAGCACTCAAAAACTTTAACCCTTTATTCTCTCTTAACTACTCCGCTACTCACGCCAAGCAACACAACCTTGTTTATGTGCTTGACGCACTGGATGCCTTCAACAAGCGTCTGGTAAAGAAAATTCAGGTTAAGGGATTTGAAGTGAAGAATTTCCGTGGAACAGACAAATATCTGTTCCTTGAAAGCATTGTTCTTTCTAACAAAAAACCACCTATGGCAAGGCTTGAATTTGAGATAGGCTACAACAAATCCATTAACCGTGAAACAAGAATACTTGGCGTTGGCGATGATCTCTACTATATCTCTCAGCAGATGGAGCAATACAAAGGCTACACTATTTCCGAGATTGACCCTTTGCGAGATTCTGTGACCTTTACGAATGGCGAAGTTATCCACACAGGGGAAGTTGTGGGCGATGTATCCGAAAAAGATATGCGTCGTATTCAGATCAGAGAAACAATAGTGTCCCATTTCGAAAAAGAAGAAAAGAATTTCAGCATGGGAATTAAAACGCTTTCGCTGTTCTTCATTGATGAAGTCGCAAAGTACCGTCAGTATGATGAAGAAGGAAATGAGGTTCTCGGCGAGTACGGCGTTATGTTTGAAGAAGAATACATCAGTGTACTGAACAACTATATTTCTCTTTTTGATACACCCTATCAGAAGTATCTGAAGGAAACCTGCAGCGATGTCTCCAGAGTCCATAAGGGCTATTTCAGCATTGATAAAAAAGGTCACGCAGTTGACAGTGCGCTTAAACGGGGCAGTGAGTTTTCAGATGATATTTCAGCTTACGACCTTATCCTTAAAAACAAAGAGAGGCTACTCTCCTTTGAAGAACCTACCCGTTTTATCTTCTCTCATTCTGCTTTGCGTGAAGGCTGGGATAACCCGAATGTATTCCAGATTTGTACGCTGAAGCATTCTGACAGCACCACGGCAAAACGGCAGGAAGTGGGGCGTGGTTTACGTCTTTGCGTGAATCAGGACGGAAACCGTATGGATGCTGAGTCCTGTGGTGACAGTGTTCAGAAAATCAATGTCTTAACAGTCATTGCAAGTGACAGCTATAAAGACTTTGTCGGCGGACTGCAAACCGAGATTAAATCGGTTCTTTATGACCGTCCGACGAAGGCTACCAGCGAATACTTTAATGGCAGATTCATAAAGACACCGGATGGATTGAGCCACCAGATTGACCGGAAGTCGGCAGATGCAATTGAGTTTTATTTGATTGCCAACGGCTATGTTGATATGGACAGGAAGGTAACGGACAAGTATCGCACGGATGTGCAGATGAATACGCTTTCTCCGCTACCAGCTGACTTGCAGCCGATTGCAGATGGAATTCACACGCTTGTGCAGGCGGTCTATGACGACAGTGTTCTCGACAGCATGATCGAGGACGGTCACAAGGCAAAAATTCAGGACAACGATCTGAATGAGAACTTCTATAAGAAAGAATTTCAGACTTTGTGGGGCTATATCAATCATAAATATGCCTATGCCGTTGACTTCGACAGCAACGAACTGATTGAAAAGGCAATCAAGCATATTGACGAGAAGTTGTTTGTCGCTGAGCTTCAGTACACCACTACAACCGGAACGCAGAGAGAAAGCATTGATAAAACCGATGTGGCAACCGGAAGCGCATTCGGCTCTGAAAAGACAAGAACGCAGACCTTGAAACACGCAGAAACAAGCAGAATCAAATATGATCTGGTTGGCAAGGTGGCAGAAGGGGCTTTGCTGACACGCCGGACTACAGCTGCAATTCTGAAAGGAATATCCCCTGCAAAGCTTATCATGTTCAGATATAACCCTGAAGAATTCATCTCGAAGGTGATAAAGCTGATTAACGAGCAGAAGGCAACTATGATCGTTGAACATATTTCATACGACCAGATTGACGGCAGCTATGACAGCACAATATTCACAGCCGAAAAGAACACACAGAGTTTTGATAAGGCGTTCAGAGCCGAAAAGCACATTCAAGACTTCGTGTTTACCGACGGCACCGCTGAACAAAGCGTAGAACGCAGATTTGCGCAGGATCTGGACGCAGCCAAAGAAGTGTGTGTATATGCAAAGCTTCCGAAAGGCTTCCATATCCCTACTCCGGTTGGCAATTACTCTCCCGACTGGGCAATTGCTTTCAATAAGGGAATGGTTAAGCATATCTATTTCATTGCGGAGACAAAGGGAACAATGGAAACCCTGAGTCTTAGACCAATCGAGCAGGCAAAAATCTCATGTGCGAAGAAGCTGTTTAATGAACTTTCTACCGATGATGTCGTGTATCACGATGTGGATAGTTATCAAAATCTGCTCAACATCATGAATTCGATTTAATCCGTGGAAGAAGGAAGGGCGAATCAATGAGCGGACAGAATAGAGCCGACATTCATATAGGTGATAAAGTAAAAATCGTACTAAAGAAGGATCAACCTACCGGGAAGCTGACTGAAGGCATCGTTTCACGCATCTTGACGAATAGCAGCCATCATCCACACGGAATCAAAGTCATGTTGGAAGACGGACAGGTCGGACGGGTTCAGGAAATCGAGAAGGAATCGGCAAATGGAACAACAGGAGAATGAACCACACCGGATGACAAACAAGGAACTCTTTGAGCGGCAAAAGCAAATGCTGCTTATGTTCGCTGAAAAAGGTGCCATCTCGGAAGCTTACTGTGAGCAGGTGCAATCTGCACAGGCCAGCGGCCACTAAGGCACAGCTCAGCGGCCACATGGCCCAGTGCAGCGGCCACCCTCTTTAGATGGCAGATTTGGGTTTAATCACAACCGTATAATGTTTCGTCGCCCGCTTCAGAATGGCATTGGCCGAAACCTCGTCGTTCATAATCATGGCACTCCAACTTTGCGGGTCGCGCTGTGAGCAGGTAAAGGTACTGAGCTTCATCTCACTGCGCTTCTCCAGAATCTCAAATAGGAGCTTCACCTCACGCTCGTCGGTAAGGGTGTGCAGCAGAAAGTCATCCAGAATGAGCAAATCAAAACCACAGGTTTTTTTGAGCCGCTTCTGGTACTGCGTGTAGTCCTTCTTTTTCAAGACGACCAGCGTTTCCAGAAGCTCCTCACAATGGTAGTAGCCCACCCTGTATTGAGAGCAGGCAACAATGCCAATCGCCTTTGCCAAGTAAGACTTCCCGCTGTCAGAGGGACCGAGCACACAGATATTAAGACCATCCTCCAGAAAAGCCAAGGACGAAAGCGTGCTGGTAATTCCAGTAGGCAGATAAGACCGCTTGGCGGAGTCAACACAACTCGTAATATCCTGTGGGCAACCTGTCAAATGAGCAGTACGGAGCCGGTTGGCAACACGCTTGTTGGTCTTTGCTTGGTATTCGGCATCAACCAGTTTTGCAATGGCGCTCAACGAGTCAAGTTCCAAAAACTCTGGGGAACGGTACATTTCTTCAAGAGATGCTGCCATATTTCCCAAACCAATTTCACCCAATTCATTGGCGAGCGTAGCCAGAAGTTTCTTGCCTGTCAACATCACTGCTCACCATCCTTCCGCTTGCTGCGAGCCAGATGCTGGCTGCGGGAAAGAAGATTGTCAATGTTTACGGCCTCTGCATCCATGACGTAAGCGCCCTTGTTACGTTCTGCGTAAAGGCTTCCGGCGGAATCCGGGACACCATTGTCAAGAGCCTCCGCAACTGCGGGAATCCGGTTCTTGATGAAAGTATAGGTAACTTTGCCGTAGGCCAGAGCCTGCTTGCAGGTTTCTTCCAAAATTGCCTTGCTGTACTTTTTCGTAAAGCTGAGAATGCCTTGGCACATACGGTAGGTCTGCA
>OBMA010002572.1_pt1 | contig 10517 bp, 8 predicted proteins | sample 1539141 | NCBI WGS metagenome assembly OBMA01 (sample SAMEA3991484, study PRJEB22521) | metagenome | biome: anthropogenic terrestrial biome; feature: sewage plant; material: raw primary sludge | place: Sweden | collected 2012-09-26 | reverse complement strand
AGATGGCGTCCCTACGGGGATTCGAACCCCGGTTACCGCCGTGAAAGGGCGATGTCCTAGGCCTCTAGACGATAGGGACGTTTAGAAGATGGCGGTATCTTATTGATCCGCCACCAAAGTGTCAAGTAGGTAAGGTGCGAGTTTGTTCAAAATATAACAGAACAGTTCCGCAGTCTTTTGAGTATCGTATAAAGCAGAGTGTGCTTCTTTACCATCGAACTCAATTCCAGCTTGAATACAAGATTTTGCCAGTACCGTTTGACCAAACATCACAGCACTTAAAGTCACTGTATCGAATACAGAAAAACTGTGGAATGGATTTTGATTTTTAGTGCCAGTACGTGCAATAGCTGCTTGTACAAAACCTAAATCAAAATGGGCATTGTGTCCAACCAGTACCGCATGGGTACAATTTTGCTGACGACGTACTTCATTTACAGCTTTAAAAATGCGCTTTAATGCAGACTTTTCATCTTCAGCCATGGCTATACGCATTGGATTAGACGGATCAATACCAATAAAATCTAAGGAGCGACGGTCTAAATTCGCCCCTTGGAAAGGGTTAATATGTGCATGGTAAGCTTCACCTGGCACAAACTGACCGGCTTCATTATAAATGATCGGGATTGCTGCAATTTCCAATAAGGCATCGGTCTGTGAGTTAAAACCTGCTGTTTCGACATCCACAACAACAGGTAAAAATCCACGGAAACGCTGACCAATTATTGGTTGGGTTTCATCTGTCACACTTTTCTCCATTGAATGGTTTTACCCGCATACAGAGGGATAATTTGTTCACCATCCAAGTAGTCTAAACTTGTCGGAATAATTTGATCTTCTTTGACCAAGGTAATGGTGCTGGTATTACGCGGAAGACCATAGAAGTCAGCACCAAAGTGGCTGGCAAAACCTTCTAGGCGATCAATCTTACCGACTTGGTCAAAAGCTTGAGCATATAATTCAATTGCGGTTGGTGCACTATAACAACCTGCGCAACCACATGCATTTTCTTTGGCATTTTTTGAATGAGGCGCACTGTCTGTGCCTAAGAAAAACTTAGGATTCGAGCTGGTTGCAACTTCAAGTAAAGTTTGCTGATGCGTTTGACGTTTTAAAATCGGCAAACAATAGAAATGCGGTTTTATACCGCCAACCAACATATCATTGCGATTAAACAATAAATGCTGTGGCGTAATGGTCGCAGCGACATTGCGGTCTTGCTCAAGTACAAAATGTGCAGCTTCACTGGTGGTGATATGTTCCAAAACCAATTTTAGCTTCGGAAATTGTTTGAGTAATGGCGCTAAGACTTCATCTATAAAGCGTTTTTCACGATCAAAAATATCAACATGGTTGTGAGTGACTTCGCCATGTAGCAGTAAAGGTACTTGATGTTCTTCAAGTTGTTCAATCACCGCATAAACTTTACGAATGTCGCTGACACCGTTGTCTGAGTTTGTGGTTGCACCCGCTGGATATAGCTTGATGGCATTCACATGTTCAGATTCTTTAATTTTTTTCACTTCACTTGGCGCAGTGTGGTCAGTAAAGTAAAGCACCATACGCGGGTCAAAGGCGATGCCTTCTGGTACATGCGCCATAATGCGTTCACGATACGCAATCGCTTCTTCAACTGTTTTTACAGGAGGAACAGTATTTGGCATACAGATTGCGCGAGCAAACTGCTGAGCTAAATCAGGAACCGTGCGTTGTAATGAGAGACCATCGCGAAGGTGAGCGTGCCAATCATCTGGCTGGAGAAGAGTGATCGTATTCAAGGTCATTTCAATCAAAGAAATAAAACAAATGATAATCCATAAAGTGTGAAAATGGTAACGGGAATTAAAGACAAATGGTGAGATATATATAATTATAAACAATAAAATTATGTTATTTTAAGTAACTAAAAGAATTACATAATGCCTAGCAATGGAATATAAGTATAATCTGGCTAAATTACAGTACGATAAAGAAAAAATAGAAGAACTAATTACGCGGCAAAGTCGTCGTGTAGGTCAAGTTTTTCCCAAAAAAATGGAACAAGAGTTTTGGTCAAAAAACTTAGAACGCGCCCGAAAACATGTGGAAAAATATGTTTGGGGTGGTGTTTTAGCCTATTTTATTTTCACCGTTGTCATGGTGCCCAGTGATTATTGGATTATCGATCAGCAATATTTTGTGCATGATTTTGTGCAATCTATGTTTGGGTTACTAAATGGTGCGCTCTGTTTGTTGGCATTATTCTTTTTTGCTTCTTCTGCTAAAGCACGTCCATATTTTTCTCATGCTTCCATGATTATTATGTTTTGGGCAATTGTTTCAACCACATGGTTAACCGTTACTGTTGAAACTGTTGCGTTACAGCATCAAGCCATGGCGATCGTCTGTATTATTTATATACTGGCTTATATTCTGACTGGGGTGAAACCCTTTTATATGCTGGTGACAGGTTTGTCCGCAGCAACAGTCACCGTTTTTGTCTTTGTGGGACTAAATGTTGATTTTGATGCGATGGTGTTGGCGCGTATTTTGTTTGGGAGCTGTATGCTCGGCTATGTGATTAGCCATATGATTTTTGCACGTGAGCGGATGATTTATTTATATTCAATGCGTGCCAAAGTCAGTGAAAAAATTCACCGTATTTATAATTCAGAATTACTTCATTTAAGTCAGCATGATGAACTGACTAAAATTTCCAATCGTCGAACTTTTGATGAAATGATGGATGTATTTTACGAACAATCCCGTCGTGATCAAACGCCTTTGTCTGTTTTGTTTATTGATGTCGATTTTTTTAAAAAATATAATGATTTTTATGGTCATCAAAAAGGGGATGATGTCATTTCTTCCATTGCCAAATCAGTTAAAAATGCCATACGACATATGGATTTTGTTGCGCGATATGGTGGTGAGGAATTTGTGGTGTTATTACCTGAGACCGATGCGCATGGGGCTTATGCCGTGGCATCAAATATATATAAAGCCATTGATCGTTTAGAAATTCCGCATATCAAATCTTTAGTTTCAAATCATATTACGATTAGTTTAGGGGTGACGGTGTATCGGGGTGAAATAGAGTTAGGCAAAGAAGAATTACTCAGCATTGCAGATCAGGCTTTATATCGAGCGAAGGAACTTGGACGAAATCAAATTTATTATCAATCTATTCGTACAACACAAGTCGCTTAAAATTTTAAATTAGCCTTTATAGTGAGATATAAAAAAACCGCCTAGTTAGGCGGTTTTTTTGACTTTAAACAAACTTATTTGTTTTTGTCTTTTAATTGTGGAACAGCTGAACCCGTACCCACTGCAAGTAAGCCAGTGTTGGTATAAATGCTTAATTTAGCACGTGTATCTGTGATATCTAAATTACGCATGGTGAGTTGACCAATACGATCCATAGGAGAGAACATTGAATCGCCTTTCTCCATGGTTAAACGCTCAGCTTCATAAGTGAGGTTTTCAGATTCAGTGTTCATAATGGTGTAGTCATTACCACGACGTAGTTCTAAAGTCACAGTACCAGTAATGGCTTTAGCAACCCAACGCTGTGCAGTTTCACGCAGCATAAGCGCTTGAGAGTCGAACCAACGACCTTGGTACAATAAACGACCTAAACGTAAACCGTTGATGCGGTATTGTTCAATGGTATCTTCGTTATGAATCCCTGTGACCAGACGTTCATAAGCGATATGAAGCAGAGCCATACCCGGCGCTTCATAAATACCACGAGACTTCGCTTCAATAATACGGTTTTCAATTTGGTCAGACATACCTAGACCATGACGACCACCGATACGGTTCGCTTCAAGAATCAACTCAACTGGATCTTCGATACGTTGACCATTTAAAGCAACAGGCATACCTTCTTCGAAAGTAACCGTGACTTCTTCAGCTTTAACGTCTACGTCATCTTTCCAAAAAGCAACGCCCATAATTGGGTCAACGATTTTGATCCCAGCATTGAGGTATTCAAGATCTTTTGCTTCGTGAGTCGCACCCAACATATTTGAGTCAGTTGAGTAAGCTTTCTCTTTCGACATTTTGTAATCAAAACCATTGTCGATTAAGAATTGTGACATTTCGGCACGGCCGCCTAACTCATCAATAAACGTCTGGTCTAACCATGGTTTATAGATTTTAAGCGCAGGGTTAGTCAACAAACCATAACGGTAAAAACGTTCAATGTCGTTACCTTTATAAGTTGAACCATCACCCCAAATGTTGACATCATCTTCTTTCATTGCGGTAACAAGCATAGTACCCGTCACTGCACGACCAAGAGGTGTTGTATTGAAGTAAGGAACACCACCGGTACTGATATGGAATGCGCCACACTGAATTGCAGCAATACCTTCAAGCGCAAGCTGTAAACGGCAGTCAACTAAACGTGCTTTTACTGCGCCATAAGCTTCAGCTTTCTTTGGAATCGCATCATAGTCATCTTCATCTGGCTGACCTAAATTTGCGGTATACGCATAAGGTTCAGCACCTTTTTGTTTCATCCACAATAGAGCAGCTGAAGTATCAAGGCCACCAGAGAAGGCAATCCCAACTTTTTTACCTACTGGTACATTCTGCAAGATCGTTGCATTATCAGTCATTGTTAGTCCTAACGATATAAAATAGGCACCACGATAATTGGTAGCCGAGGAGAATCTATAGTTGGGTTAATTATAGCACTCTTAGGGAAATTTTTTTTCGTAAAAATAACCAATCAAAAAAATATCTGCAATTTTTAAGCTGATCACGATTTTGAAAAATGATGATTGATTTAATTAAATTAAAAAGACAGCAGATGAACTGAAATAAATATCCGAAAATTATCATTCATGATATTGGGTACTGTGTCAGAGGGTGAGTTTATTTTTGGCTGAGTAGTCACGCTTTCGAGGCAGAGATTAATGAAAATAAAGGGCTTGAAATGGGTAATTCCTGTTGTAAATGTCATTTTATTGGAAATGATTTATGCCGAAAAAGTGCTTTTCACCATGAGTGTTTTTGGGGCTGAATTTTAAAAAATCAGTCGATTTCGCTGCATAACAATCGCTGAGTATGGATCTATTACACTTAATTTTGATGCTTTAAAGTACAGTCTAAACAACAAAAAATAGGGTGTTAGACTAAAGTTGTAGGTGGGGCGGGTTTTTCGTATTTTTAGGCTAAAAAATTAAATAAAAACAAAGCTAATGACCATCTTTATTATTTTTTGAGCTTGTTGGATAAGCATATTTTATGACTCAAATTTACTCAATATTGGTCTGACCAATATAAAATATGTTAGGCCGATATTGATCTTTAATTAAACAAAATTTACTATATTTGAGTAAATACGGAATATTTTTTTATTTTATTCTTTATTGGTCATACCAATTTAAGATTAATCTTATGAGTGTTCAGACCACTATTCCATTATTCATGTACCAGTAAGCATTTCAAGGAGATGACAATGCTTCAATCTTGGCAACAGATTTATGATCCTCTTGGCAATATTTGGATCTCCAGTTTAATTGCACTTATTCCTATTATTTTTTTCTTCCTCGCACTGGCTGTTTTTCGCTTAAAAGGTAGTGTGGCGGGAACAATTACCGTTGTTTTAGCATTACTGGTTTCACTTTTTGCTTATCAGGTGCCTGTAACAATCGCATTTGCATCGATGATTTATGGCTTTTTCTACGGTTTATGGCCGATTGCTTGGATCATTATTGGCGCAGTCTTTTTATATAAAATTTCAGTAAAAACGGGTCAATTCAATATTATCCGTTCTTCAATTTTATCCATTACGGAAGACCAGCGTTTACAAATGCTGTTGGTGGGATTTGCATTTGGTACTTTCCTTGAAGGTGCGGCAGGTTTTGGTGCACCAGTGGCAATTACCGCTGCGTTATTGGTTGGTTTAGGTTTTAAACCTTTATATGCAGCAGGGCTTTGTTTAATTGTGAATACCGCACCTGTTGCATTTGGTGCCATGGGTATTCCAATTATTGTTGCAGGGCAGGTTTCTGGGGTGGATACCATGGAAATCAGTCAGATGGTGGGTCGTCAATTACCGTTTATGGTGCCTATCGTTCTGTTCTGGATCATGGGGATTATGGATGGCTGGCGTGGGATTAAAGAAACATGGCCGGCAGTTATTGTGGCGGGTGGATCATTCGCGATTGCACAATATTTAACTTCTAACTTTGTTGGTCCAGAATTACCAGATATTACTGCTGCAATTGCATCTTTAGTGACCTTGACGATTTTACTTAAATACTGGAAACCAAAACATATTTTCCGTTTTGCTGATCAGGATACAAGTATTGATGAAAATCTAGAGGCTCAGAAGCAACAGAAATATAGCATTGGGCAAATTGCTAAAGCTTGGTCTCCATTTATGATTTTAACCGTAATGGTGACGATTTGGAGTGTCAAACCTTTTAAAGATTTGTTCACTAAAGATGGTGCATTACATGATTTAGTGATTTCAATCAAAGTGCCATATTTGCATCAATTGGTGCAAAAAATGCCACCGGTTGTACCTGAAATCAAAAACTATGATGCTATTTTTAAATTTGACTGGTTCTCTGCAACAGGTACAGCCATTTTTATTGCCGCGGTTATTACCATTCTTTTCTTGAAAATGAAGCCAAAAGAAGCTGTAGTGACTTTTGGTGAAACGCTTAATGAATTGAAAACACCGATTTATTCGATTGGTATGGTGTTGGCATTTGCTTTTATTGCCAATTATTCGGGTATGTCAGCAACTTTGGCATTGGCACTGGCACATACAGGAAAAGCATTTACTTTCTTCTCACCTTTCTTGGGCTGGGTTGGGGTGTTCTTAACCGGTTCAGATACGTCAGCGAATGCACTGTTTGGCGCACTGCAAGCAACGACAGCACGTCAAATTGGTGTGCCTGAAGTGTTATTGGTTGCAGCCAATACCAGTGGTGGGGTGACAGGAAAAATGATTTCTCCACAATCGATTGCGATTGCATGTGCTGCGGTAGGATTGGTAGGTAAAGAATCAGACCTGTTCCGTTTTACGGTGAAACACAGTATCGTTTTCACCATAATGATGGGTATTCTTATTACCTTACAAGCTTATGTGTTCCCATGGATGATTCCATAACACGCAATTTAAGGACAGCAAATGAAAGTCTCCGACAAAGTGGTACAAAGCCTTCGTATATTAATTGAACAAAATAATATGCAAGTTGGAGATCGTTTGCCTGCTGAACGAAAATTATGTGAGCAGTTAGGAGTTTCCCGTTCTTCTTTACGTGAAGCCATTCAGCAACTGAGCAGTATGGGCATGTTGTTAAGTAAAGTTGGGGCGGGTACTTTTTTGCAGCAGTTGCCGACCAATTGGTCGCAACATCAAATTGTACAGCCTTTAATTAATTTGATTGATCAAGATCCTGCTTATCGTTTTGATGTGCAGGAAGCACGAACCATTTTAGAAGGGGGGACGGCTTGGTATGCCGCAGAGCGTGCCACGCCAGAAGACCTACAAAATATTCGTCAATGCTACGATCAAATTAGTCATTTTCAGTCACTTGGTGATGATGATCGGGCCGCACAAGCTGATGCTAAATTTCATTTGGCGATTGCCGAAGCATCACATAATTTGGTGCTCATTCAGATGATGCGTGGCTTATTTGATTTGTTGCAATTTAACGTGGTTTTAGGCCGTCGAAAAGTCTATTCAGAATCACACCGTTTTGATCAATTGCATGACCAACATTTTCGGGTGATGGCTGCAATTGAACGTAGAGATCCAGAAGCTGCTCGACAAGCAGTATGTGGACATATTGAGTTTGTAGTTCAACAAGTACGTTCGATTGATGAAGAAGAAGCTCGTCGTCAGCGTGCAAGTCGATTAAACAGGATATAGCTATGATTATTTCTTCTACTAATGATTACCGTGAAGCCGCAAAACGTCGCTTGCCGCCGTTTTTATTTCATTACATCGATGGTGGTGCATATGCGGAACATACGCTAAAGCGCAATGTAGAAGATTTATCCAAAATTGCCTTAAGACAGCGTGTTTTGAACGATATGTCTTCCTTAAGTCTTGAAACTCAGCTATTTAATGAAACCTTATCGATGCCTGTGGCTTTGTCACCTGTAGGATTAACAGGGATGTATGCTCGCCGTGGCGAGGTACAGGCAGCAGTCGCGGCAGATAAAAAAGGCATCCCCTTTACTTTATCTACGGTTTCAGTGTGCCCGATTGAAGAGGTTGCACCCGCGATTCAACGTCCAATGTGGTTTCAGTTGTATGTGTTACGCGACCGTGGCTTTATGAAAAATGCTTTAGAGCGTGCCAAAGCTGCGGGCTGTTCTACCTTGGTTTTTACTGTGGATATGCCAGTCCCAGGGGCACGTTATCGTGATGCACATTCGGGTATGAGTGGTCCAAATGCAGCAATGCGCCGTTATTTACAATCGGTACTTCATCCACAATGGGCTTGGGATGTGGGCTTGCATGGTCGTCCACATGACTTGGGGAATATTTCAAAATATCTAGGTAAACCTACAGGGCTTGAAGATTATATTGGTTGGTTAGGGAATAATTTTGACCCATCTATTTCATGGAAAGACTTGGAGTGGATTCGTGAATTTTGGGATGGTCCAATGGTCATCAAGGGCATTTTAGATCCTGAAGATGCTAAAGATGCTGTTCGTTTTGGTGCCGATGGAATCGTGGTTTCAAACCACGGTGGTCGTCAGTTGGATGGTGTTTTATCCAGTGCCCGCGCACTTCCTCCAATTGCAGATGCGGTGAAAGGTGAGATTAAAATTCTAGCCGATTCAGGCATTCGTAATGGTTTAGATGTGGTACGTATGTTGGCGATGGGTGCAGATACTTGCATGCTTGGTCGTGCATTTGTTTATGCATTGGGTGCTGCTGGTGGAGCAGGTGTATCTAATTTATTAGATTTAATTGATAAAGAGATGCGTGTTGCAATGACGTTAACAGGTGCAAAAACCATTGCGGATATTACTTCTGATTGTTTGGTGAAATTGGATCGAGAGTTGGCTGAGTGAAGAGCTTTAACGAGTGTGGTGGTTCAGTCATAAGTTTATGAGTTGAAAATATTTAAATTTTTTAATTCATCTCCCAATTCATTTTACTTTAATCCCTCCCAGCCTCCCTTTTAGAAAGGGAAGAGCTACATCTTTCAAGATTAAAGTAATGAAAAAGTCCCCCTTGTTAAAGGGGGATTTAGGGGGATTCTTCCAATACAGGATTAAAATTTAGGTTTTTATTTTTAATTCAAAAACTTAAATAAAAAATTAGACAAATAAGCATTATTCCTGATTAACATTTGGAATAGGGAAATTTCATATGCAAACTCAATCAGATTTACAGCAAACCATTCATAAACTCATTAACATCGTGGGTAAAGCACACGTTTTAACCGATGATAATGCCACACGCTTATATCGTCAGGGTCGACGTTATGGTTCTGGTCAAGTTTTGGCTGTTGTTACCCCGGGTTCTTTAATTGAGCAATGGCATGTTTTGCAAGTCGCAGTAGACGCAGATTGTATCGTGATTATGCAAGCCGCCAATACAGGATTGACGGGTGGTTCTACGCCTTTCGGTGATGATTATGATCGTCCAGTTGTTTTAATTAGCACCCGCCGTTTGGCTGGGATTCAAGTGATTAATGACGGTCAGCAAGTGATTTGTTTACCGGGTGCAACACTGGATCGACTGGAAAAAGAATTGGCACCCTTTAACCGTGAACCGCATTCTGTGATTGGTTCATCGTGTATTGGTGCATCAGTTTTAGGTGGGGTGTGTAATAACTCAGGCGGTGCATTAGTACGTCGTGGGCCTGCTTATACTGAGCTGGCTCTTTATGCCCGCGTAAATGAAGTAGGCGCGTTGGAACTGGTGAACCATTTAGGTGTGGACTTGGGTACAACGCCTGAAGAAATTTTATCTAAATTGCAAACGCAGCAATATCAAATAGATGATATCCAAAATGATGCTAATTGTTGTGCTTCAGACCAGCATTATGCCCATGATGTAACGCAAGTGGATGAAAATACTCCTGCACGATTTAATGCAGACCCTTCGCGTTTATTTGAAGCATCGGGTTCAGCAGGCAAAGTGTGTGTATTTGCAGTGCGTCTGGATACTTTTGAGAAAATCCCAAGTCAGGTCTTTTATGTGGGTACAAATTCACAGGATGATTTAACTGAAATTCGTCGTTTTTTATTGAAAGATTTAGCACGGTTGCCAATCGCGGGCGAATATATCCACCGTGTTGCTTATGATATTGGCGCTGAATACGGTAAAGATACTTTCATGTTTATTGAAAAGTTTGGTACAGCTAAAGTGCCCGCAGCTTTTGCCATGAAAGATAAGGTTGATGGTTATTTAGAAAAATTGGGTATGAAAGGGCTTTCGGACAAAGTTCTGCAATTGGTTACTAAGTTTATGCCCAACCATTTACCGAAACGTATGAATGAATTCCGTGACTTATATGAACATCATTTGGTTTTGCGTATAG